>ERZ773185.2061-NODE-2061-length-13655-cov-13.088750_pt1 | contig 13655 bp, 10 predicted proteins | sample MGYA00580531_ERZ773185 | MGnify/ENA primary metagenome ERZ773185 (study PRJEB29015, sample SAMEA2737799) | human gut metagenome | biome: human gut; feature: human-associated habitat; material: faeces | place: China | collected 2012 ...
GGGGCACGAAATAAATATCCTTTTTTATCGTGTCCTTTTTACAGGGTCCATTTTAATGCATCCAGTAACCCTTTTTAAGTAGAATATTAGGAGAAAACTCTATCCTTCCTGTTTTTATATGTAATCAATTGTATGGTTTATTGTATGTGTTGTATAAGTGTTTTAATAAACTGATCATATGTCTTGGAACACATAACTTCACGTTGGAATTTGGTGTTATTAACGAGTTCAATAAATACATCGTATAAGTGTTCCATGTTAAGACTATCTCCGTTCTTGATTGCTAGAAGGAATACAATTCTAACAGTTTCATCACCATTCCACTTAAGTGGTTCATCTAATATTGCAACAGCAACTTTTGTTTGTTTTGCAAAAACATTCAATGGATGTGGTAATGCAAATACATCATTCATATTTGTATTAGAGAGTTCTTCACGTTTATATACAGAATCAAGATAATCATCACCAATAATATCCTCATTGAGTAAAAGAGTACTGAGTTCTTCTAACAATTCTTTTTTTGAGTTCACTTTTTTCTTGTGAACAAACAACGAAGAGTCAAAGAATTTTTTGATTTTCTCATATTTACTTTGATCTATTGATGTGATTAAACGAGATACCATTTCAATATCCTGTTGGTTAAGAGAGAAATCTACAGTAATAGTTGGGACATATGATTGATCTAAAGGGATTGTTGAAATAACACAATCTATCTCTTTAAAATCATTTTCTGTACAATTTAGATACTCAATAAGAGACAATCTTTTGACAACAGTCAGCTTATTCGCAAAGACATTATGTAATCTTGCCTCTAACATACGCGCAGTTGCTTGTCCTGAACCACATACAAGATAAACGGCTTTTTTCTTGATAGAACCAGAGAAACACCTTTCTATCGCTGCACCAATATGTAAAGCGATATATCCTATGTCATCTTCAGGGAAAGTAATAATATTAGAAGATTGGCTAAGGATAGTCTTTGATATTTCAAATGGTAGAGGGTAGTTTGTTTTAATGGTATTTAATAAAGGGTTTTTATTCTCTAAATGAAGTTCCATCATTGATATTGAAGTACGGAAATGATAGAAAAGATCAGATCTTAGTATTTTGTCATCCCTTAAGTCGAAATTGTATCCTTTATAGATACCTTCTAAGAAAGAATCAATAAGATTGTGTATAGACCGATCATCTATAGAATTATTGTTGTACTTAATATTAGAAATAAAATGAAGTGAAATATATTGTTTTTCACCACGAGTAATTGTTATGTCATAATAATTACTTAATGATTCACATATCTCATTCATAATTTCCTCAATATTGTTGGGAATTTCTGTGTTATTCATAACACTAATGTAGTCATCATTAAGTATTCTGGAAATCATTAATGCAAAGTAAATAGTAAGATTTTTTAATTTATAATCATCTGTTTGAATTTCATGCTTATTGAAAACATTGATTAACAAAGAAACAATATAATTTACTTCAACATCGTTGTAGTAAATCTTTTCTCCTTTAGAAAATGCAGAAACAGTTGAATATTCATTTAACGGATATGTTTCATTCACGATACAATCTCGTTTATCAGATTCATTACCGATGATTTTTATTCCAACGCCAGGCTTTACAATGTATTCAAGATTATAAAGTGGTAGGCATTTCTTTATTATTTTTATGTAATTAGAAAATGTGTTTTTTGAAACATAAACTAAGTCAGCCAGATCATCAGTTGAAATATAATCGTGTGAATAAAGCAGTTTGTTTAATATGAAACGTATTCTATCTTCACTGGAATCAAGGTCTACAATATCTGATTCTTTAGATGTTATGTTATCTAGAAATGAATTAAACTTTTCTTCATCTTCAATTTCCAAATAGTAACCGGCTTTCCTTTTTAACTGTACACTTGCTCCCTGTAATTCATTGTTTAAATTATTTATATCAGTACGAATTGTACGATCTGATACTTTGAATAAATCTGCTAGCTTTGCAGCAGTAGTGTAATCATTACTACGTATATAGTTAAAAATATCTTCAATTCTTTTGTAATTAAACATGATTATCCTCCTTTCTCTATCTTTATTATTAATATTAGCGACTTTTTAAAAATTGACAACCAAAACCATTTCCACTTAAAAGTGGAAGCGCTTAATATGGTAACACTTACATTTCCTTTTGGAAGTGGAAATTGCATAAATTGAGAAATGGAAGAAGATTATTTATACTAGGTATTGTCGAAGAGAGGTGAACAGCAATGAACGAATTACTAAACGAACAGACAACATTCCTAGATGTTGATGAGAAAGACAAAGATGGCATTCTTAAGTTTATCAGTCATAAAGCAAAACTGCTTGATATTACTGATGATGAAGATGCCTTATATCATGACTTTCTTGAAAGAGAAAAAGAATTCTCAACAGGATTACAAGATGGATTTGCAATCCCACATGCAAGAACAGATAACGTTAAGAAAGTAACAGTTATGTTCTTACGAAATAAAAATGGTATTGATTGGCAGACTCTAGATGACAAGCCAGTTAAATATATTTTCGCATTACTAGTACCTAAGCAGAGTGCTGGTGATGTGCATTTGAAGATGATTTCTTCACTTGCAACAGCATTATTAGAAGATGAATTTAAAGATACAATTATTTCATCAAATGATAAGGCTGAATTAACACGTTATATTTTAAAAATGATGGAGGAGGAAAATTAAAATGAAAGTTGTTGGTATTTCAGCTTGTCCAGCTGGTTTAGCTCATACTCCAATGGCTGCAAAAGCATTGGAAAAGGCTGGAAAGAAGATTGGTTTTGATGTCAAGATGGAACAGCAGGGTTCAATGGGGCAGGTTAATGCTATTACAAAAGAAGAAGCTCAGGCTGCTGACTTTGTATTAATTGCATCTGATCAGCATATTGAAGGTATGGACCGTTTTGAAGGTAAACCAGTTATTCGTGTCAATATTACTACTTGTATTAAGGCACCTGAAGCAGTTTTAAAGAAATGTGCTAAAGCTGTTGAAGCAAAAAAAGGATAAAAAAATTCATAGGCCTATTGCGGAGACCTATGAATACATACTATATAGTGAGTACGCACTCTCATTATATAGCAAAAAATTTATATTGAGGAGAAAAAGTTTATGAAAAAGTTTTTTAATGAAGCTAAAGGTCATATGATGACTGGTATTGGCTACATGTTACCACTTATCATTGGTGCTTCTTTAGTTGTTGCAATTCCATTAATTATCGCATTATGTACTGGCGTACAGAGCTTAGATCCATATGCAAAGGCAACTGGATTCTATCACACTTTATGGCAGATTCAGCAAGTAGGTTGGGCTGGTATCGGTCTTGTTAATACAGTTCTAGCTGGTTTTATTGCTTACTCTATCGCTGAAAAGCCTGCTATTGGTGCTGGTTTAATCGGTGGTGCTATCGCTTCTAATTATCAGGAAGGTTTCTTAGGAGCTGTTATTGCTGGTTTCTTAGCTGGTTACACTGTAAGATGGTGCAAAAAGACATTTAACTTACCTGAATCATTCCAGTCAATGATGCCATTAGTTATTTCACCATTCTTTGCTACAGCTGTTATTGCTCTTGTAATGGGTGTTATCTTAAATACTCCATTATCAATGTTAAATACTGCATTAATTTCTTGGATTCGTACTATGACAAAATCAGGTACTAATCAGGTTCTCTTAGCTATCATTTTAGGTGCTATGATCGGTTCTGATATGGGTGGACCTATCAACAAAGCTGCTTGGATGGCAGGTAACGTATTAATGGCAGAAAAAATCTATCAGCCTAACGTTTATATTAACTGTGCAATTTGTATTCCACCACTAGCATATGCTATCTCTACTGTTATTAAGAGCAAATGCTATTCAGATTCTTTCAAAGATGCTGGTAAAGGTAACTGGGTAATGGGATTTGTTGGTATCACTGAAGGTGCTATCCCATTCACATTAGTAAAAGCGTCTCGTCTAGTTCCACTTAACATGATTGGTTGTGCATTAGGTGCTGCTGTAACATGTCTTTTAGGTGCTAAGGCTACTATTCCTCCAGTTGGTGGTATTTATGGTTTCATCACTATTGGTAGTGGATGGGCTTATTTAGTAGGTATGCTAGTAGGTGCATTATTCATCGCATTTGTTGCTCCATTACTTGCTAACTTCAACGTTGATCCAGAATCAGAAGACGAAACTATGACTGAAGACGACGTAGAAATTTCATTTGAATAAAATTTAATAAAGAAGGCATCGCCTTCTTTATTTTGTTAAGGAGAAGATTATGGCAAAGAAAATTCATATTGTTCCACATTTTCATTGGGACCGTGAATGGTATTTCACAACATCACGTTCAAAAATATATTTAATGAAGGATTTAGGAGATGTACTAAATACGTTAGAAAAAGATCCTGAATTCAAGTACTTTATGTTAGATGCACAAGGTTCATTGTTAGATGACTATATTAAATGGAGACCAGAAGATGAGGCAAGAATTAAAAGATTAGTACAGGCTCATCGATTAGTTATTGGTCCTTGGTATACACAGAGTGATTTAATGGTTATTTCTGCTGAATCAATTGTTCGTAATATGTACTATGGTATGAAAACATGTCTTAAATATGGTCCATATATGAATGTAGGTTATGTACCAGATTCATTTGGTATGGCTGGAAATATGCCTCAGATTTATAATGCATTTGGAATTAAAGATACATTATTCTGGCGTGGTGTAACTAATGATATGGTCAAACATACAGACTATAACTGGCGTGGACATGATGGAAGTACAGTATTTGTAACTCAGATTCCTCATGGATACTATATCGGTGGTAATATTCCTGAAGATGATGAAGATGCAAAGAAGTTCTGGAAAAATGAATGTTTAATCAAAGCTGGAACTGGTGCAACAGACAATATTTATTTTCCAAATGGCTTTGATCAGGCTCCGATTAGAAGAAATCTTGTTGGTTTAGTAAAAAAACAGCAAGAAGCAGATCCGGAAAATACTTATGTTATTAGCTGTATTGAAGATTATATTAAAGATGTAAAAGCTGCTCATCCTGAATTAGAAGAAGTAGAAGGAGAATTGATTTTAGGTAAACATAGTCGTGTACATAAATCTATTTTCTCATCTCGTTCTGATTTAAAAGCTTTAAATACTAAACTTCAGAATTATGTGACTCATGTTTTAGAACCTTTAATGACAATGTCTTATTCTTTAGGTAATGAGTATCCACATGGTCCAATGGAAACTATCTGGAAATTATTATTTGAAAATGCAGCACATGATTCAATTGGTTCATGCATTTCAGATACTGCCAATGAAGATGTTTATATGCGTTATAAACAGGTGAGAGATATTGCGGATGCCTTAGTAGAATTACATACAAGACTTATTGCGATTAGTATTAAAAATAATGCTGATATGACTATTACATTGTTCAATACTTTACCATTTGTCAGAGATGAAGTTGTAACAGCAAAAGTTTATCTTCCAGGTACAGATTTTGCTTTGAAAGATAATAATGGAAATGATGTTAATTATACAATTCTAGAATCAAAAGATTTAACTGATTATGTTTTATCTCAGACAATTAAGTTAAATCCCAGCAAGAAGGTTTATACACCTGAAAGTGTTATTGAAGCAACTATTGCAATTGAAGCTAAAGACCTTCCAGCAATGGGATATGTTCAGTATACTTTAGATTTCTCTCATTCTTCTAAGAAGGAATTAAAAGAATCTACAACAGTAGAGAATGAATTCTATTCTATTCATTTAGAAGAAGATGGAACTCTTACTGTTGTTGATAAAACAAATAATCATGTTTATAAGAATCAGGCAGTATTTGAAGAGAATGGTGATGGAGGAGATTCATTCAACTATTCACCAGCACATCAGGATTTAGTGACATATTCAAAAGATCATTTAGTAGATAGTAGTATTCAGGCATCTGAATTATATGCTACATTAAATGCAGAATATAAATTACCAATTCCAAGTAATCTTGACGAACGTGCATTAGGTAAACGTTCAATTGAACTTCCAGTTAAGATGTCTGTATCATTAAGAAAAGGCTCATCTGTTATTGATTTTGATGTACATGTAGATAATGTTGGTAAATCACATCGTCTTTGTGTTGTATTTGATGCTGATCTTGTTTCAAAAGTAAATATTGCGGATGAACAGTTTGGTGCTATTGAAAGAGAAAATGTTCATGAAAAAGAAATGGCTCTTTATAATGCAGCACTAGAAAGATCAAAAACAGTAAAAGAAGAAGTGAATAATGATTTACCACTCAACTTCCAGCAGAGTGATACTACATGGCAGGAACCACCTATCTCTATTGAACCTACACAGAGCTTTGTAAGCTTAAGTAATAGTGAAAGAGGAATAGCATTAATTCCTCAGGGAGTACGTGAATATGAAGTTATTGATGATCATGCAATCCGTTTAACACTATTTAGAACTTACTCATTTATGGGTAAAGAAAATCTCATCTATCGTCCAGGACGTGCGAGCGGAGAACGTATTATTGAAACACGTGATGCTGAATTACAGAAACCACTTGATTTCTCATTTGGTTTCACTACTTTTGCGGGTGATTTCAATAGTGCACATATCGCAAATATAGCAAAAGCATACAATACTCCAGTTGTTGCAAGAGAATATTCAGAATTCTTAAATGGTAGACTAATCTTCTCAGAACCAGAAGTAGAAGGTACAAAAGAAGATAGTTATTCATTATTCTCTACAGAGAATAAACTTGTTGTAAGTGCAATTAAGAAAGCGGAAGATAAAGATGGTTATATTATCAGACTTTATAATGGACAGTTCCATGAAGAAGAAAGTGATACATTAGTATTTACTCAAAATATTAAGAAAGCATATTATGTGGATTTAAAAGAAGAGTATGCAGATAGTATTGAAGTAGTAGATAATACTATTCAAGTTAAGCCTCTTACACATTGTAAGTTCACAACAATTTATGTAGAAACAGAATAAATATGAACCCCAGGGATGAATATGTCATACTTGGGGATTTTTTTCGTGAGTAGAGAAGTAGAGGGATGTGCATAATAAGTGTATAAAAAAATAATACAAAAATGTATTATAACTATTGAAAGTAATGCAAAAATGTATTAGTATTAAACTGTAGAGTAAATATCGTGTACAGAGGAGAACTGAATATGGAAAAAGTATCAAGATACATTTATGAAATCGATTTAAATATAATTACGGAGTGGAATGAAGAGATGGAGTTTCCTACAGATATGGATCCTGTTGAAATTGTAGATTTTAGTATTCCATACAGTACAGCAAATATATTAGATGCAATCAATTTTTTTGAAAAACAAAAAGATATTATTTCGGAAGACGAATTTTTGGAACTTGTTGCAAGAGAGATAGATGTGACAGATGAAGAGTGGTATAGGCTTGTTAAAAAGGAAAAACTGGAATTTAGTGATTATTCAGCTTTTATAAATACAAAAGAATTGAGAAGTTTAGCGTGGGAATTTTCATATAAAGGACATTATGATTCAGATGATAGTTCAGCATTAGATGAATTACTTATTGTTCAATCTGAGAATTTTAATATGAGAGTAATTTGTGATAGAGCAGGTGTTAGCTATTCAACATATAGAGGATTTAAAAATAATAAACAACCATTCTCAGTTATGAAGAAAATTAAATTATTAAGATGTATGAATGAAGTGGGGAATATGTGTTGGGATAAAGACCTTGAACAGAAATATCTGTATTATTTAGAAAAGGAACTATAGAATAATATAGGAATTTGATAAATGTTATTTATCTGTGATTATTGTTCTATGAAATTGGAAATTATATTGGATCATACATTTTATGGAGTAAAGGAAATGATGGTTTATAAAAAGATTTATTTGGAAAATATAAAAGATAACTTATGATTATTGCAGATATTCCTTGTCAAGATTAAGAACAGACTTCCGATTTATATAATGTTTTATATGAAATTGGTAGCTGCTAAAACCTTTTGATTAAAAATTTATATGACCACCTAATAATAGGTGTTGTAGCGCCACTATATAATGCATACATTTAAAAAGAAGAGTAATATATATTAGGATAGTAAATGAATTTATTGATTGTAGGATAAGTGGTTTATTGTAAAGATATGCTTAAAAGTGAATAATTGTTTGAAACAAGATATAATATAATTATGCTTTTTGTTTACAATGATTTAGAAAATAATAATTGAAATCAATAAATATTGATTATTGCTGAAGCCTGGAGGACAGAAATAAATGATAGATATAATGGGACAAGAAATTCTTGAAATGTCAGAAAAAATAATAAATACATTATTAAAGGATCAAACTACTGGTAACAATATTTGCTGGGGAACAGAACATTATATTGAATTGGGACAGGATTACTATCCACAAGAACCAATAACAAAAGGTTTAATTGTTGGAAATAGACAGAATGTTATTCGTCCTAGAATAGTTAAAGATAATGAGGAAAAAGCAAAAAGAACTAAAGATAAAGCAGAGGTATTTACACCTTCATGGATATGTAATGAGCAGAACAATTTGGTGGATGAAGCTTGGTTTGGAAAGAAAGATGTATTTAATACAGTTATTGATAGGACATGGAGGGCTACTACAGAAAGAATTGTTTTTTCTGAAGATAAAGATTGGAGAAAATATGTAGATGCTCGAAGACTAGAAATAAGTTGTGGGGAAGCACCTTATCTTGTGAGTAGATATGATACTGTTACAGGTTGCGAAATCCCTGTTGAAGAGCGTATCGGTTTATTAGATAGAAAATTAAGAATAGTAAATGAAAATACAGTATCTGAGGAAGATTGGTTTAAGTGGGTCAAAAGAGCATATGAGAGTACTTATGGATTTGAGTATCAAGGAGATAGTTTGCTGATAGCAAGATGTAATTTATTATTTACATTTATAGAATATATGGAACAGAGATTTGGACATAAGCCAACTGAGGCACAACTTCAGGCAATTACAAAAATTATTTCTTGGAATATCTGGCAGATGGATGGAATTACAATGACAGTACCATACAGTGAAAGACCTAAAGCAAATGTGCAGTTTACTATCTTTGATTTTATGGATAATGAAGAAACATCGGATAAAGAACAAGTACCATGTTTAGTTAAAGATTGGAGAGCTAATAAAAAATTAGAATTTAGAAGCATGGTAGAAGGAGAATAATAATGAGTAACGACGGGAAAATTGAATTTCAAAAGTGTTTTAATTACAAAGTGATTTATGTGTTTACAATAGAAGATGAAGTACATAAAGGACTTGTTAAAATTGGTGATGCAACATTGAATACTGAATCTACAATTGATAACTTGGAACCTAATTGTAGAGAGTTAAATCAAGCATCATTAAAAAGAATTAAATCATATACTAATACTGCGGGAATAAAACCTATACTTTTACATACTGAACTTGCAGTCAAAGAAATTCATAAAGATGATGGTAGTATAGAAATAAAAGCTTTTAGGGATCATGAAGTACATAGAGTATTAGAAAACTCAGGAATAAAAAAGAAAAAAATTAATGGTACAACAGGAAAAGAATGGTATCAAATCGATAAAGCTACAGCTATAGAAGCTATTACAGCCGTTAAAAAGAGTTATGCCAACTTAAGTAACACAAAAGCATCTAATTTCACTCCGATAATTTTTAGACCAGAGCAAAAAGAGGCTATTGAGAAAACTATAAAACAGTTTAAGAACGGCAATCGTATGCTTTGGAATGCTAAGATGCGTTTTGGAAAAACTCTAAGTGCATTGGAAGTAATTAGAAGATGTGAATTCAAAAAGACACTTATTTTAACTCATAGACCAGTTGTAAATGATGGGTGGTATGAGGATTTTAAAAAAATCTTCTATGATACAGAATACTTATATGGATCTAAGTCAAATGGATATTCAGTAGATGAATTAAATAAGAAAGATACTCATTATGTTTATTTTGCTTCTATACAAGACTTGCGTGGTTCTTCAATGGTAGGTGGAAAATTCAGCAAAAACGAAGAGATATTCGATACTATTTGGGATTTATTGATAGTCGATGAAGCTCATGAAGGTACTAAAACAAGTTTAGGTGATGAAACAATCAAAGCTATTTTAAAAGATGATTCAAATGAAACTAAACTATTAGCTTTATCAGGTACACCATTTAATATCTTAGAAGAGTACGATGAAAAATCTATTTACACATGGGATTATATTATGGAACAGGAGAGTAAATCTGAGTGGGATAAGAACAATTTTGGTGATTCCAACCCATATGATGAGCTTCCTGAAATGAGAATCTATACTTATGATTTAGGGGATTTACTTCATAATACTAACTATATTACATACGAAGATAAAGCATTTAACTTCCATGAATTTTTTAGAACTTGGACAGGTGATTATAAGGTAGATTATGCTCAAATGCCAGAATCTGCAAATGTAGGAGATTTTGTACATGAACGAGATGTTTTATCTTTATTAAATTTAATGACAAAAAAAGATGACAAGAATAATTATCCATTCTCAAAAGAAGAATATAGAGAATTATTCAAACATTCTTTATGGATGGTTCCAGGTATAAAAGAAGCAAAGGCGTTAAAGAATTTAATGTTGAAACATCCAGTATTTGGAAGTGGTCAATTTGACATTGTAAATGTTGCAGGTAGTGATGATGAAGAATCTGCTGAAGCATTACAGAGTGTAAGAAATGCAATTAGTAGTGCTGAAAAGAATGGGACATATACTATTACTTTATCTTGTGGAAAACTAACAACAGGGGTAACTGTTAAAGAATGGACTGCTGTCTTTATTCTTGCAGGATCATATTCAACTTCAGCAGCAAACTATTTACAAACTATTTTCCGTGTACAGTCTCCATGTAATAAAGATGGGAGAATAAAGGAAAAGGCTTATGTATTTGATTTTGCACCTGATAGAACGCTAAAAATGGTATCCCAGGCAGTTTCTATTTCCACTAAGGCTGGAAAAACCACTACAAACGATAGAGTAATACTAGGAAAGTTTCTGAATTATTGTCCAGTTATTTCAATATCTGGATCTAAGATGCAGGAGTATAAAACAGATAGACTCTTACAACAATTAAAGAAAGCATATGCTGATAAAGTTTTAAAGAATGGATTTGATGATTCAAAATTATACAATGATGAGTTAATGAAACTTGATGAACTAGATATTGAAAAGTTTAATCAGTTAAAAGGTATTATTGGTAAATCAAAAGCTGCTGAAAAAACAAACGAAGTAGATGTTAATAAACAAGGGTTAACAGACGAACAATATGAGAAAGCAGAAAAATTAAAAAATAAGAAGAAAAGGGAGCTTACTCCAGAAGAACTTGAATTTTTAGAGGAATTAAAGAACAAAAAGAAAGAACGTAATAATGCCATTTCTATTTTAAGAGGTATATCTATACGTATGCCTTTGCTTATTTACGGAGCAGATGTTCCTTATGATGAGGAAATCACTTTAGATAAATTTATAGAGAAAGTAGATAAATCATCATGGGAAGAGTTTATGCCTGATGGGGTTACAAAAGAAATTTTTAAACAATTTAAAAAGTATTATGATGAAGATGTTTTTATTGCTTCAGGTAGAAAAATAAGAAATGTTGCTAGAGAAGCCGATACTTTAGAACCTACTGAAAGAGTCAAAAAGATTGCTTCTTTATTCTCAAATTTTAAAAATCCAGATAAAGAAACTGTATTAACTCCTTGGAGGGTTGTTAATATGCACATGTCTGGTACATTAGGCGGTTATGATTTTTGGAATGAAAATCATGAAAATGAATTAAAAGAACCAAGATATGTTGACCAAGGAAAAGTTACAGATGAAACTTTTAATAATACATCTGCTAAAATATTAGAGATTAATTCTAAGACAGGCTTGTATCCATTATATGTAACGTATAGTATCTATCGTACTAAGTGTAATAAGTATCATGAAGAAGAGTTGACTTTTGAACTTAAGAAACAACTATGGAACGAAACTTTAGAAAATAATGTATATGTAATTTGTAAAACACCAATGGCTAAACAGATTACAAAGAGAACGTTAGCAGGGTATTCAGATGCAAAAATTAATGCACATTATTTTGATGATTTAATTAATCAATTAGAAAATAAACCACAACAATTTATTAACCGTGTATTAAAGTCGAGTTATTGGAAGAAAGGAAATATAGATAAAATGAAATTTGATGCTATAGTAGGAAATCCACCTTATCAAGAATCGAACAAAACAAATAGTGATAATCCTGTATATCATTTATTTATGGATTCAGCTTTTGAGATTGCAGATAAGGTAACTTTTATAACACCAGGGCGCTTTTTATTTAAGGCAGGTAAAACTCCGGATAGCTGGAATAATAAAATTCTTAGTAATAAACATTTAAAAGTCATTATGTATAAAGAGGATAGTAATGATGTTTTCCCAAACGTTGATATAAAAGGAGGAGTAGCTATAACTTTTTATAATAAAGCAGAAGACTTTGGTGAGATTGGCATATATACACGCTATAAAGAGCAAAATTCTATAAGAAGAAAGGTGTGGTTAAAACAACCTGAAAGCTTAATGAATATTATTACAAATAGAGGAGTTTATAGATATTCAGCTTTGGCTTATGAAGAATGTCCTAAGGAAATGAAAAAAACTTCTGATCCACGTATTGCTCCTAGTGCATTTGAACGAATGCCAAAATTATTTCAAATTGAAAAACCTGTTGATGGCCTGGAATATATTCAAATTTATGGTAATTTAAAAGGAATAAGAGAGTATAGATGGTTTAGAAAGGATTATGTAAAAGAAACTGAAAATTTAAATTATTATAAGGTTGTTGTACCAAAAGCTAATGGATCCGGTGAAGTAGGGGAGATATTATCTATGCCGATAATTCTAAATCCGCAGGTAGGTTTTACAGAAACTTATATTTCTATAGGATTATTTGATAATTATGACGAAAGTAGCAATGTATTGAAATATGTAAAGACTAAATTTGTTCGAATAATGCTTAGTATTTTAAAGGTTACTCAAAATAACCCTAGGGATGTTTGGAAGTATGTTCCGATGCAGAATTTTACTAATGAGTCTGATATAGATTGGAGTAAATCTATAGATGAAATAGATCAACAATTATATAAAAAGTATGATCTTTCGAAAGAGGAAATAGAATTTGTGGAAAGTAAAGCTAAACCAATGATCTAAATGAATAATATTATATTTTGATTTATAGAGGAGTAGTTTGATGGAGGACTTAAATAAAAAAGTAACATTATATTGTGATAGATGTGGAAATGATCAGTTTTATTTTGATGATATAAATAATAGTGATGTAGAGTTGATGTCTGATGACGCAATATTAAAGTGTTCTGATTGTGGCAAAATCTTTACTAAAGAAGAACTGATAGATTTAAATACTGAAGTAATTACTGCAAATGTTGAGGATATGCAAGAAGAAATAACTCTAAAAGTTCAAAAAGAAATTACTAAGCTTTTTAAGGAATGGAGATAATGCGGAATGAATATTAACTATACATATTTAACAAAAATTGGATAATAGAAATCAAGTAAAAATTTAAAAAATATATCAATACTTTTT
>ERZ773185.2068-NODE-2068-length-13621-cov-3.362524_pt1 | contig 13621 bp, 11 predicted proteins | sample MGYA00580531_ERZ773185 | MGnify/ENA primary metagenome ERZ773185 (study PRJEB29015, sample SAMEA2737799) | human gut metagenome | biome: human gut; feature: human-associated habitat; material: faeces | place: China | collected 2012 ...
AGCGAATCCGTGAATTTAATGAATAAAAGTATCATACAAGATATCAAAGAAAATATAATTGTTCTGTTCTGGCCGGAAACCTGTCCATTCTGTCAGAAAGTCTGTAAAGAGGGCATCTGTACAGAATGCAGGGAAAGGCTGGAATTCTTAAGAATCAGAGAACCAAGGTGTATGCAATGTGGAAAACAGATCCGTAGTGTAGAGCAGGAATACTGTTATGACTGCATGCATACACATCATTATTATGAACGGGGATTGAGTTTGTGGAACCACAAAAACCCCGTAAATCAGTCTGTTTATCAATTTAAGTACCATAACCAAAGAAGATACGGAATATTATATAGTCAGGAACTTGTAAAAGAATTCCAAAAAGAAATAGAAAGATGGAGGCCGGATATTATTATGCCGGTACCGTTGCATCCTTCAAGAAAGAGAAAAAGAGGATATAATCAGGCACAGATACTTGCAGAAGAAATAGGAAAAATCCTGGAAATCCCGGTGGACAGTAAAAGTCTGATAAGAACCAGAAAGACCAGTCCGCAGAAAAAACTAGGTCACCAGGAAAGAAAAAAGAATCTGAAGCACGCATTTGCAGTGAAACATACATTTCAGGCAGTAAAGAGAGTGTTGCTGGTTGATGACATTTATACAACGGGAAATACAATTGATGCAGTGTCAAATGTATTGAAACAGAAAGGTGTAGAGAATGTTTACTTTTTAACCATAAGTATTGGACAAGGGTACTGAGATTTGTTATACTTAAAATGATGTTTTAATGGAATTAATATCATGTTGAGGTGGATATATGTTAGATGAGAGAAAAGTAAAATTAATGACAAAACTTGCTCTCTATGAAGAGACACATGGAAAAGAAGATTTTAAGATCAGCTCTTATTATAGAAAAGACTATGCAAGTCTGCATGTTATCTATGCATTCTTAAGTGTATCGGTTGGATATATATGTCTGGTAGGCGTGTTGTTGCTTGCCGGCGTGGAGAATATTATGGGTAATCTGTCAAATGGATTGATCATATTTTTATTTTTAATCATTTTGGCAGGTTATGTGGGTGTTGTGATTGTGTATTGCGGAATTGCCAGTCATATATATAATGAAAAACATAAAAAAGCAAGAAAAAGGGTAAAAAGATATAATCATAATCTGATCCAATTGCTGAAGATGTATGAAAAGGAGCAAAGATAGATGGATAATATATATGTAATACGGGGAAGAATAGAAGAACTCTATGGAAAACATTCTAAATTATTTGACAAGGCTTTTCAGTTCATAGTTGCAATGATCACATTTTCGATGATCAATCAGAATACCGGATTCATGAAGTCGTTATCATCACCGGTAATTTCTCTGGCACTGGCTGTAGTTGCTACATTTCTGCCTCCGATGGTGATTGTTGTGATAGCAGCGGTATTAGTTCTTGCACATACGCTGGCAGCGTCGATAGGAATATTTGCTGTATCGGCAATGATTTTCCTGATCATGTATATTTTCTATATCAGACTGGCACCAAAGATGGCGTTTGTTGTACTTCTTACACCGATTGCATTTGTTCTGAAAATACCATTTCTGGTACCTGTTGCGTGTGCACTGATATATACACCGGTAAGTCTGGTGCCGATGAGTTGCGGAACAGTTGTGTTTTATATGGTGGAATATCTTAAAAAGACAAGTTCGGCATCAAAAGCATCAGGAAGTAAAGCGATGCTTTCTGAGATTACAACTTATGTACAGAAAGTATTCCAGGATAAGGAAATGTGGATTTACATTGTAGCGTTTATTATAGGATTTTTTGTGGTTTATACAATCCGCAGACGTGAACTGGATCACGCATGGAAAATTGGGATTATAGCAGGAGCAATTGCTGATGTAGTGGTAACGGCAATGGGAAGTATTGCACTTGGAGTGGAGATATCATATGGATCTCTGATCTTCGGAAATATTCTTGCGGTAATTGTTGGAATGATATTAGAACTGTTCCTTTTCTCTGTTGATTATGCAAGAAGTGAACGGTTACAGTTTGAAGATGATGAATATTATTATTATGTAAAAGCAATACCAAAGGTGGCAGTAACAACTCCGGAGAAGACGGTGAAAAAGATCAATGAAAGACAGGAAACAGAGATTATTGATGCAGAAGCAGTAAAACGTCTTTCACAGGATGTTACGGAAGAGACTAAGGTAATCAGCGTGGAGCCGTCTGCAAATCACAAATTAAGAAAAGAAACATCGAGAAAAACACCATATAATAATTCGGAGTACAGAAGTCCTGCACAGATAAGAGCCAGTCAGGCCAAAAGACATTCACCGAAGAGAGGACCGATGCCGAAGAAACATGATATGAAAGATGTAGATAAGTTACTTTTGACACAAAGCCTTGAAAATGAATTTCATGCAAGTGGAAAGAAAACTGCAAATAAAAGAAAAAGATAGATATAGAATATAGTTGAAATATTTCAGATAAAGAGGAGGTGAGAAGAATGGAACAGGCAGTGGCAGATTTTATAGAGAAATACGGAATAGGTCTGTATATTCCAAAGGTACATGTTACAGATGTGATAGAGGTTTTGATTCTTACATTTCTGATTTATCAGATTATTGTATGGATTAAGAATACGAAAGCATGGATGTTACTTCGGGGAATTATCGTTCTTGCCGGATTTATTCTTCTTGCAGCTATATTTAAAATGCATACCATCCTTTTTATTGCGAGAAATTCGCTGACGGTTATGGCAACCGCTGCGATTGTTGTATTCCAGCCGGAACTTCGAAGAGCGCTGGAAAAACTGGGAGAAAAGCAATTCCTGACGTCGGTTGTGCCTTTTGAGCAGAATCGAGAGATACGTTTCAGTGAGGAAACCAGAGAGAATATTATCAGAGCCTGCTTTGCAATGGGAAAAGTAAAGACAGGAGCGTTGATCGTAGTAGAACAGGCAATTCGACTGACAGAATATGAAAGTACAGGAATTCAGATGGATTGTCTGGTATCCAGTCAGGTGTTGGAGAATATATTTGAACACAATACCCCTCTTCATGACGGAGCAATTATTATCCGTGGTGACAGGATTGTGTCGGCAACATGCTACCTTCCACTTTCCGACAATATGCGTATCAGTAAAGATCTGGGAACAAGGCATCGTGCCGCAGTTGGAATGAGTGAAGTCAGTGATGCTCTGATCATTGCTGTTTCGGAAGAAACGGGAGCTGTATCTGTGGCACAAGGAGGCAAACTGGCGAGAAATATTAATGAAGCGCAGCTTAGGATAAAACTGGAAGAAATCCAGCACAGAAGCAGTGAAACTAACAGAATACGGGCAATGTGGAAAGGATGGCGTGAGCATGCAAAAAAGAATAACTAAGAATCTTACGCTGAAAATACTGGCTTTCCTGATTGCAGTATTTCTGTGGCTGATCGTGGTAAATATAGATGACCCGGTAGACGATAAGACTTTCTCAAATATACCGGTTCAGGTAACTCATGAAGAAGTAATTACAGATAATAATAATACGTATCAGATTGTTGATAATACACAGGAAGTGAATGTAACTGTTACGGCGCAGAGATCCGTATTAGATAAAATTAAGGCAGAAGATATTCAGGCAACTGCCGATATGAAAGAACTGACACTTCGTACACAGGTACCAATCGAAATAACAATCAAAGGTTATGCCGGAAAATATGAGAAAGCGACGGCAAATCCAAGAAATCTGCAGATCCAGATTGATGAGGAAGCAAAAAATAATTTCCCGATTACTCCGACAACAACAGGTACTGTAAGAGGTGGTTATGAAGTAGGAGCACTGAAAGCGGTTCCGGAAAAGGTAACGCTTAGAGGACCAAAACGAATTATCAACAGTATAGCCAAAGTTACCGCCGAAGCAGATGTATCAGGACTTTCGGAAGATGAGACGGTGGAAGCAAAACTGGTTCTGTATGATGCGAATAATAATGTGATTGACCAGACACTTCTGGCAAACAATCTTGGAAAAGAGGGAGTTAGTGTAGAAGTAGAACTTCTTCAGGTTAAAAGTGTTCCGATAGAAGTTGATACGTCAGATGTATCAGCGGCAGAGGGGTATAAACTTGGAAAAATAACGGTAGAGCCGCAGGAAGTTGAGATCACAGGAGATAAAACGACATTAGCAGGAGTTTCCAAAATCAGTATTCCGGCAAGTGCGTTACAGCTGGATAATCTGACACAGAAGACGGACAAAACAATTGATATTTCGTCTTATATTCCAAGTGGTGTGTCTTTGACAGAACAGAATGCGAATAAGGTGGTTGTATCAATTCCGGTACAGCAGCCGGGAGCGAAAACATTTGAAGTATCTACAAATTCTATTGTTGTAAACAATATAGCAGAAGGACTGAGCATTAGTTATGGTTCAACGGTTGATCTTGAGATACAGATAAAAGGACCTGGGGATGCACTGAATTTGTTCTCACCGGCAAAGAAAGTGAGTATTGATCTGAAGAAGTATACCAATGCAGGAACTTATACGGTTCCGGTATCTGTTGAACTTCCGGACGGATGTTCACTGGTGAATAATGTGAGTGTAGAAATTATTCTGGAAAAAACAAAACAGAATGATAAGACACAAAATGAAAATAGCAGCAGTGAAGGTCAGACGAAAGAAGATGAGAAAAAGACAGATACAATCAGGTAAACAAAAGAGAATAGCCAGAACAACAGTCAGACAAAGACAGATGAAAACAATCAGAACGACCAGAGCGAATAACAGACAGAAATGGGGAGAATACATTATGATCAGACAGAAAGTTACAATAACAAATCCAACAGGGTTACATCTCAGACCGGCAGGAATGTTCTGTAACATAGCAAGTAGATACAAATGCAAAGTAGAGTTTATGTATGATGAAGATGTTGCAGCAAATGCAAAGAGCGTTTTAAGTGTTCTCGGAGCATGTGTGAAATCGGGAGATGAGATCGAACTTATCTGCGACGGGGAAGATGAAAAAGAGGCTATGGATGCCATGGTCAGTGCAATCGAAGATGGATTAGGAGAATAAGAGAATATTGGACGGCCTGTGTTTTTACACAGGCCGTTTTAGTATTGCCATGCAATGCCTATTTTATAAATGAACAAGGAGAAAGAAGCAATAATGAAAGATAAAATAAAAAATATACTGGATAGAACATTTTGGAAATTTGTATTGGTTGGAATTGTGAATACACTGGTCGGAACAGCTGTAATGTTTGCAGCATATAATGTGTTACATCTGAGCTATTGGATATCCTCGGCATCCAATTATGTTGTGGGGAGTATTGTGAGTTATTTTTTGAATAAGTATTTTACATTTCAGAATAAAGAAAAGTCATGGAAACAACTGGTTAAGTTTGAGTTAAATATTACGGTCTGTTATCTGGGTGCGTACGGGCTTGCCAAGCCGCTTGTGTCATGGTTTCTTCACGGACAGAGTAAAAGTGTACAGGATAATCTGTCTATGCTAGTTGGAATGGGAGCGTTCGTGGTGTTTAATTATGTGGGACAGAGAGTGATTGTGTTTAGAAAATAAGAAAATGTGATGGAAATCGCATTTGGAAAGGAAAAAACAGATCCCAATTTTTGCTTATATTGGCAAAATATATAATTAAAATGGAAAATATAATTCATAAAGTGTATATGGGCATAAACATTAATAAAAGAAAAAATAGAGGATGAAAAGCACGAGAGTTGTACGAATGGAGAGTAACAGCAACAACAACAGCCATCTTCAGGAAGTTCCGGATCAGATGACAGTTGTGTAGGCGACGGACTGGTATACTAAGCTGGGTAGAAAGGAATTAACAGAATGAATCATCTGAAAAGAATTCCCGGCTATTCATTTCTGCGGGTGCTGGCATGTGTTGCGATCATTATCTTACATATGTTTGCTTCGGCAGAAATATTATTTCAAAATGTAATAACGCCGGAGCAGATAACCGGAAGCAATGTAATCGTAAACTTTATGATGTGGGCGGTTCCATGCTTTGTGATGGTGACAGGAGTGCTGCTTATTGTTGTCGGAACTGCAGGGATTATCGCAGCGACGGTATGCAAAGGACAGTATAATGTGGAACAATTGGAATTGTTGTGGGGTTACTCATCGATTCTTGTAGTTTGTTAGGCAGCCGGTATTTTCTATCTTATGAAAAATGTAAAGATCCAGATGGAGAACAAACACTGGAAATGCATTAATTTTATTGATCAGTGCTCATTTGGTATCTATATATTACATATGATCCTTGTACGGCTTGTGCTGAGATACTGGGAATTCAATCCTTATGAAGGAAATATCGTATTGAACTTTGGCGGACTGATTATAGGAACATTATGCGTGACATTAATTGTTACTGCAGTCTTAAGAAAAATACCAGATATGAAAAAAATATTATAATATCAGGAAAGGAAACGGTTTGGAAAATGTCAGAAATGTCGAATTTTCCAAACCGTTCTTTAGTATATTGGAAAACTGTGGTATAATACATAAGATGTACAATTAAGAATAGAAAGTAGGAAAGAAAAAGGATGAAGAAAAACGCATACAGATGTCTAATCGCTGCGAGCATGATCCTTTTACAGCCGAATGTAATAGGTTATGCAGCGGTTCCGGCTGTTACAGCGAATGCAAGTGCTGTTTCCACTGTGGCGGAAGATAATCAGCAGACAGAAAGTATAGAGAACGAAGATCAAAATACAGAAGAAAAGAACGACATATCCGGAAATACAACAGACGACGTAAGATCAGAAGAAGATCAGAATACAGAGAATACAACAGATGAGAATGAGACACTGCAAAGTGACAAACCTGCAGAACAGACACAGATACAGTCAAAAGCAGTGGCAAAAAAAGGAAAATGGATCAAAAATAACAAAGGCTGGTGGTACGCATATGAAGATGGTACATGGCCGAAAGATGAGATCGTTGAGATCAATGGTGTGAATTACGGATTCAATGCCTCTGGCTATATGGTAACAGGCTGGCATAAGAGAGCAGAAGGCTGGTATTACTTTAAAAGCAGCGGAGCAATGCAGACCGGCTGGCTAAAGCTTGGAAAGACTTGGTATTATCTGGATGGTGCGAATGCAGAATATAAAGGACTGATGGCACAGAATGAGTGGCATGAAATCAATCATGCAACATACTATTTTAACAACAGCGGTTATATGCAGACCGGCTGGCAGAAACTGGATGGCAATTGGTATTATATGAAAGAAAGCGGTGCAAGAGTAACCGGCTGGCTAAAGCTTGGAAAGATCTGGTACTATCTGAATGAGGAAGGAATCATGCAGACAGACTGGCAGAAAGTGAATGGAAAATGGTACTACATGAACGGAAGCGGAGCGATGCAGACGGGCTGGCAGAAGATCAGAAATATCTGGTATTATATGAACAGAGGCGGAGCAATGCAGACAGGCTGGCAGAAAATCAATAATAGGTGGTACTATTTGAAAGAGAGCGGAGCGATGACAACCGGCTGGCTGCAGTTTGGAGATACATGGTATTATCTAAATAGCAGCGGAGTTATGATAACAGGCTGGAGTCATATCGGAAAGTATGATTACTATTTTGAAACCAGTGGAGCCATGGTAACCGGTTGGAAAGAGATCAATAACAGTAGATATTATTTTTATCTGCAAAACGATGAAAACAACAATGCCGGGGCATCATATGGAAGCAAAGCAGTAAATGTAGAAATCGATGGCTGGACCATCAAAGAAGATGGAAAAGCGTATGATCTGTCAGAGATAGATAAAAAGATTGAAGAAATAAAGAAATATACTACAATACCATACGTATATGGAGGCAGTTCAACACTTGGATGGGATTGCAGCGGATTTACACAATGGGCAGTGCGCTATTTAAGCGGGGTAACGATTCCGAGAACTTCACAACAGCAGGCAACGGGAGGAACCCCTGTAAATATCAATAAGATGAAAGAGTGGAAGCCGGGAGATGTACTGGTATATTCGAATGGTTACTCTTATGATCACGTGGCATTATATCTTGGAAAAGGAATGCTGATGCATGCACTGAACAGAAAATATGGAACCATTATTCAGAGCGTTCAGTATTATGAAAGCTGGGATTCTAAAAATCATCTGACAATGGTGAGAAGATACTTTTAACACTTGAATATGCACGAGAAAAAGCCGACAGTATAATTTCTTGCATACCAAAGTATGCAGGAGAGACTGTCAGTGGCAGGTTCTCTGTATAATATATAGAAAGGAAGGAGTGCGCATATGAAAAAGAATTATGTAAAAAAATGTCTGGCCTTGACACTGGCATTTTCTATGACGTTCTCGACAGTTGCGTTTGCTGATACAGCAAAGGATACGTACACGAATGAGCAGGGTTCAGGAGAGAATGGAACAATAGAACCGGGAGCCATAACTCCGGGGACAACAGAACCAGGAACTACAACTCCGGGAACGACGGAACCAGGAACGACGGAACCGGGAACCACGGAGCCAGGGACAACAGAACCAGGAACCACGGAGCCAGGGACAACAGAACCGGGAACCACAACTCCGGGAGAATCCGAACCGGAAAATCCGGTAAAACATTATGGCTGGTATACAGATGAAGAGACTGGAAAGACTTATTATTATGATCTGGAAGGTAAAATCAAGACAGGCTGGCAGACAAGAGACGGTATAAAATACTATCTTGATGGAGAAGATGAAGAGTATCCGGGAGCAATGGTAACAGATGCGGTCAAAGAAATTGACGGAAAGTATTATAGCTTTAATGCAGAAGGAAGACTGCAGAAGGGCTGGGCTTCTCATGCAGAAGGCTGGTATTATGCAGATCTGACAGATGGTGTTCTTCAGACAGGCTGGAAAAAGCTTGGTTCTGTCTGGTATTATCTGGATGGGGAAAATGAAGAATATCCATGCCTTATGGTACAGAATGACTGGAAGAAAGTGAAGAATATCTGGTATTACTTCGATAATAACGGAGCAATGATGACAGGCTGGCAGAAAGTTGACGATACTTGGTATTATCTGAACAGCAACGGTTCTATGGCAAAAGGATGGATCAAAGTAAAGAATGTCTGGTATTATCTGGATAATAGCGGAGCAATGGCAACAGGCTGGCAGAAGATTAATGGTTACTGGTATTACTTCTATAGGAACAAAGATTCTCATGGCGGAATCGAAGGAGTCATGGCTGCGAATACAAAGATTGACGGGTATACATTAAGTGCAAGCGGAGTAATGAAACCAACCGCTAACTCACAGATGGCATTGAAAGCGCAGGCTTACTCAAGCAGCACCGGATATTTGATCCTTGTGAACCGTGCAACATGTCAGGTAGGTATCTTTACTGGAAAAACAGGATTCTGGAATCAGATCAAGAGCTGGAGCTGCTCACCAGGAGCCTCTTCTTCGCCTACAGTAGCTGGAACATTCCGCGTCGGCGGCAAGGGATACTACTTTGATTCCGGTTCAGCAAGATGTTACTGGTATACACAGTTCTATGGCAATTACTTATTCCATAGCGTACTGTACAATAAGAACGGTACACTGATGGACGGACGTCTTGGAATGCATCTGTCACATGGCTGTGTACGTTTACAGATCGACAATGCAAAATGGATCTACAATAACATTCCGAGAGGAACAACGGTAGTCGTATATTAAAATAAGAATCGCAAATAAAATCTCAGCACATGTATTGTGCTGGGATTTTTTTGACAAAATATGGTATGATAATACATAAAAGAGTATAAAGATACAAAAGAATTTTTACTTAATATTTAAGGGGAAGAATAACATATGAAAAAGAACTATGTGAAAAAATATTACCATTCCTGATGTCTGAAAGTACATATAGCAGTATGTTTGGCATGGCATGGGATCATACGGGACTTCCGAATTGTCCGAAAGCTTATAAGTAAAAAAGGCAGATTTTTGTTGAATGTCAGAAAAAAATATGATATTCTGGATATAGTTAAAATATTTCAAATATGAGGAGGAATTGCAATGAAAAAGAGATGGTTAAAACTTGCGGCAATCGGAATCATGGCTGGAACATTAGTGGTACAGGTGCCGGTAGCTACGTATGCGGGAGAAAATGGAGAAGCAGTAGTGCAGCAGGAGAATGGTACAGGAATTGAAATGGACTGGATAGAGCATCTCGATGAACATCTGCAGAATGCGGAGGAGTTTAATAAAGTCAGAATAGACGGTATTGCCCATTACTCATTAAAAGGAGAAGAGTACAAAGACTGTATAGCTACCGTGACACTTTCTGATGGCTGTGAATATTTATTCGCTTTCGATAAAAATGGTTATCTGGACAGGGAATGGCGGCTGGGAGAAGACGGTAACTGGTATTACTTTGATTACGCATATTACTACGGCTATACAGATGGTGTTTATCAAATTGCTTATGATGATACGGTTGGATACTACTATTTTGATGAAAATGGAATTATGCAGACAAATACGTGGTGCCAGTGGGAGGAAGACGATACCTGGAGCTGGTTTGATGATAATGGAGAGATGGTGACAAATACCTGGGCAAAGATTTCCGGAAAATGGTATTATTTTGATGAAGACGGTACGATGCTTACTGGCTGGCAGAAAATCAATGGCAAATGGTATTACATGAACACAAGCGGAGCAATGCTTACAGGCTGGAATAAGATCGGCGGCAAATGGTACTACATGAACGGAAGCGGAGCAATGCTTACAGGCTGGAATAAGATCGGCGGTAAGTGGTATTACATGAACGGAAGCGGAGTTATGGTAACAGGCTGGTTAAAACTTGGCAGCAAATGGTATTACATGAACGGAAGCGGAGTCATGGTAACCGGAAGACAGAAAATCGGTGGTAAGTGGTATCAGTTCAACGCAAGCGGAGTATGGATCAAATAATAGAATAATTGAGAAAATATAATTGTTCATGGGAAAATCTCAGCACATTATGTGCTGGGATTTTCTTATCAAGAATTTTTTATATCAAGAATTTCTTATATCAGAATATTTCTGTGTCATAATCTGTTCAAAAGAAGTCAGGTTTCTTGACAGAGAAAATGATATATGCCATTATCGTATATGAAAACAAAGGTAAGGCAAAAAAGAGAAAGAAGGACAATCATGCAATACAAGTGGGTAAAAAGAATCATCGTTACCGCAGCGTTTGCATTCATGGCAGGTACGATGAGCATTCCGACACATACAGAAGCAGAGACGAATACGGCAGGATCGACTCTGGGGAAAGAGACAACTGCAGAAGACGGAATTGCGACATATGCGAAGGTACAGGAAGGCTGGAAACAGGATAACACAGGCTGGTGGTATCAATACAGCAATGGTACATATCCAAAGTCAACCTGGCGTCAGATAAAGGGCAAATGGTATTATTTCAACAGTAACGGCTACTGGGTAAACAATAATAAACACGAGACGGGAACGATAAAAGGAATCGATATATCCGAGTGGCAAGGAGATGTTGACTGGTCTGCAGTGAAGAATGATGGATATGAATACGCAATTGTAAGACTGGGCTATTCGTATAGAAGCAGCAATCTTCTGAAATTTGCAAAGGACAAAAAATACGATCAAAATATGAAGAATGCGAACGCAGCAGATATCCCGGTTGGAGTCTATCTGTACAGCAAGGCAAAAACAGTTGATGAAGCCAGAGCAGAGGCTCAGTATGTCATTAATACAATGCAAGGGTATCAGGTATCCTATCCGGTAGTATTCGATCTGGAAGATACGAGTCAGTCAAATCTTGGGAAAAAACAGCTCGGAGCGATTGCAAAAGCATTCTGTACAGACATCAGAAGAGCAGGCTATACACCGATGTTATATTGCAATGAATACTGGTATTCCTCACTGATCGACATGACACAGTTGGAAAATGTGGACAAATGGATCGCAAGATATGCCAATACGTATTCGGAGACAATAGGAAGAGACATATGGCAATGCTGTGCAACCGGAAGAGTGTCGGGAATCGATGGAGATGTGGATATTGATTTCAGCTATAAAGATTACACAGAGACGATTATTCCAAGAAAATATGCAGAAGTATCAAAATGGATACAGGACGAAAATGGCTGGTGGTACCGTTATGGTAATGGCGAATATCCGGCCGGAGGATGGGAAAAGATCAAAGGCACCTGGTATCTGTTCGGTGGTGACGGGTATATGCAGACAGGCTGGCAGAAAATCAGCGGCAAGTGGTACTACTTCCACGAGGAAGGCGATGGCTTCAAGGGCACTCTCATGGTAAACTGTGAGACTCCGGACGGATACACCGTTGACGTGAATGGTGCGCTTGTAGAATAGTCACTGGCATAAATTTTAAAAATCCCCGCAGGATCGTTTTTCCGCATCCTGCGGGGATTTTTTGCCGGTCCATATAGCATCCGTTCCAATAATACGTTTCTTGCATATGTCCCATTGATCGGCAGTTCCTCTTTATTCATATCTCAGAGCATCGATCGGATCCGCCTTTGCGGCTTTCGACGCCGGGTAAATCCCAAAGAAGATGCCGACTACGGCCGAAAAGGATACCGCAAGAAGGATGATCCCAGGTTTGATCACAACAGGGAGTCCAAGCGCCGCGCCGCCCGCTGTCACGAGACTCACAGCGAGAAGAACGCCGATGATTCCGCCCAGAGCGGACAGGATCGCGGACTCTGTCAGGAACTGGATCAGGACATCCCGGGTCCTTGCACCGAGCGCCTTTCTGATACCGATCTCACGGGTCCTCTCCGTGACGGACACCAGCATGATGTTCATGATCCCGATGCCGCCCACCAGGAGAGAGATCGCAGCGATCCCGCCCACAGCCATGGAAAGTCCGCCCATGAGGCTGTCGATGGATCCCATCTCATCCGCCACCGTACTCGTATAGAAATCTCCCGCGTTTCTATTCTTGATTTTCCCGAGATACATCGTCAGCCTTGACATGAAATTTACCATGTCCGTTCCCTCTTTCGCGTACAGACGGCAGTAATAGAACTGGTCATTCGGCCACGTGAGCAGTGTATACGGGATATACGCGGATCCCGTATCACCGGAACCTCCGGACAAAAGCTTCTGGAACGCGCTCATCTCTTTTTTGTAGACACCGACTACCGTATACATGTCTGTATCCCCGTAGACGGTGGTCCGGAAGGTCTTTCCCACCGCGTTTTCCGTTCCGAAAAGTTTTCTGGCACTCTCCTCCTCTATCACCACATTTTTCTTTCGTCCAAGGATATCTCCTTCGTTTAAATAACGTCCGGAAATCATGGTCACCGGCTGGACATCGCTAAAATTCCAGTCGATCCCCTGGAAGTCAAATTTCATGTTTGTCCGTCCAGCAAGGGCTTCTGAATTTACGCTGGCGTAACTGTCGATATAGGATATCTCATCCCCAAAGATCTCCTTGATCTTATCAAGTTCATCCAGGGTAAAGTAATCGCTGTCCCGCACATCCTCCACATTGTATCCGATGGATACCACCGCCTGGGTGGCCCCCGCGTCCTTATAGAGGTCCGCGAACAGTCCGCGCATCGTATCGCCGATGGAAACGATGGATATGACAGAACCGATTCCGATGATAATGCCCAGCATGGTCAGGAATGAGCGCAT
>ERZ773185.2073-NODE-2073-length-13595-cov-5.175923_pt1 | contig 13595 bp, 11 predicted proteins | sample MGYA00580531_ERZ773185 | MGnify/ENA primary metagenome ERZ773185 (study PRJEB29015, sample SAMEA2737799) | human gut metagenome | biome: human gut; feature: human-associated habitat; material: faeces | place: China | collected 2012 ...
AACTGTCGCATAGTCTTAACAAAATTCTTACCAAATTGAGAATACAGCCAAGCTGTACGAAAAATCAAATAATTACAGCCCACACGTTGGATGCTTTGTTCTCCTGCTCTTTTTGTTTTACCATAAATACCTAAAGGATTAGTTTCACAGTCTTCTCCACATGGCATATTCTTATCACCTTGAAATACATAATCAGTCGAAATATGAATTAAAGTAGCATTAACTTCTTTTGCAGCAATAGCCAAATTCTCTACAGCTTTATTATTCAATAAGTCTGCCATATCATAATCATCTTCTGCTTTATCTACATTCGTATAAGCAGCACAGTTAACAATTACCTTTATATTATCCAAATGTATCATATTACGAATAGCATCTAAATCTGTAATATCCAACTCTGCAACATCAGTAAATATATAATTATTCAAACTTGTAGCTGCTATGCATCGCATTTCATTACCAAGCTGCCCATTAGCTCCAGTTACTAGAATATTCATTATTTAATATAGACTTTCATTATAGTTAAACAACCAAGAAGCATCTTTCAATAATTCATGATGATTATCCTTCTCAGACAAAACAATCTCATTTGCCGGAACTCTCCAATCAATACCCAAATCAGGATCATCCCATGCCAAAGCCCCTTCACTTTGCGGAGCATAGAAATTATCACATTTATATTGAAAAATAACTTCATCCGTCAGCACACTGAATCCATGAGCAAAACCACGAGGAATAAAAAATTGACGATGATTATCTTCTGTCAGTTCTACAGCCACATGCTTGCCGTAAGTAGGGGAGCCTTTACGAATATCAACTGAAACATCAAGAACTCTACCCTTTACGCAACGCACCAACTTACTCTGAGTATAAGGTGGACGCTGGAAGTGTAAACCTCGCATTACGCCATAGCTGCTCATAGACTCATTGTCTTGGCAGAAGTGTACACTATGCCCCAAGATAGGAGTTACCTTTTCTTCAAACTCTCGCTCGCTGAAGCTCTCGAAGAAGTAGCCACGAGCATCACGGAAGAGGCATGGCTCAATAATGAGAACGCCTTCAATATTTGTCTTGATTATATTCATTTTGTTTCTATTAATCTTCCAGATTGTATCATCCCTTCCTTAAATCTCTTGGCAATTTCATGTACAGCTTTATCCACACTCTCTTTTACCACATGTTTCTCTCGTTCTGTAAGAGATGAAACCTCTATATTTTGCTTAGCACATTCTAAAGCAGAGTCTGTGGTTTCATCAAAAGTATATTCCTTTATATGACCAGAGCCAAATATCTCTTCTATGAACTTTGCTACTGCAAAGGCTGCACGTTGCTGCGCTAAAATTTGTTCTTTTGTCATAACTTCATACAGTTTTTATAATGTATGGATTCCGAACCAACATATCATACTCGTCAGATTCACTATTGTGTTTAAAATAGATGGCACGATTTGACATAAATTTCAGCTAAACAAAAAGCGAATTTGAAAGTCTATCCATATCGGAAGCCAAGCTTTCATTACTGTTTTGTAAGTTTGTTATGGCTTTATTATATAAGTCTGCCAAAGGTTTGACCATTGGTGCTTTCTGTATTTTCAAATGGCTTGATGCGAGTAGATTAATCACTTGATTACATGACATATTCACAGTAGAAAGCAAAGTCTTATTGTTTGTTTCAAGTGAGATTTTGCATATCAAACCGAAAGCCTTATAAAACATTCCGTAAAGCTCTTTTATTGCCTCTTTACGCAAATCAGAGTTATCTATCATTGATTTGAAAGGAAAATTCATCAGATTTACAATTTCTGTACGATTATCTCCATTCTCAATATTTTTTATTTGCAACTCGATTTTGTTGAGCAAATCACTTAACTCTATAGAGTCTTGTATTTCTTTTGATGTATTCATACCTTTTATTCTTAATTGAGAAGTTCTTCGTTTGTATAAAACTGCTATTTTTTATAATCAGCCTCATTGTTTCTTTTCTGTTGGAGCTTCTTGTTGTTATTCATCATGATTTGCTTTTCTATTGTTTCATTCAGCTGTTTCAGACCTTCAAAGTCATTTTTTAGGCCATTGACAAGAACTTTTATCTTTTCCTTCAGATAAAGGTTGTCGGAATGTTGAATAGTTAACAACAAGAGCTTTGACACTACGGCAAAGCGCAGAGGACGCAGTTTTAGGTACTGCAAATTGTTGTTTAACACTTCCAGGTTTTCTTTAATATCCAAATCGACAAGTACCAGTGTCAATAGGAATATTCTGAATTCATTGCCTTCGGGCGAAGAGGTAAGTTCTTCCAATTTATCTGAAAACACCCTTGAAAGATTCTTTTGGCTGATGGCATCATACAAGAAAGCCTCTATAATGATGGGCATATAGTTAGAAACCAACTGGATAATGTTTTTGGTTGTAATCTCATCAACATTGAAGTCCACATTCTTTGCATCATCTACAAGCATGAACCCTAAATTAGACACACCGTCCAAGACGAAATTCAAAATCTCATTTGATCTAACCTCATCGTCACATACCTTACTATTACGATAGACACGGGCAAGGATAAACAATGCTTTTTCCACATTGCCAGATGTCAATTCATAATTATGAATTCTTTGCTTTGGAACAACTTGCGTATCATCTGTTACAATAGTATCTGAAGGCATGAGCAACAGTTGGGTGTCATCCTCGTCATCGTTTGGCATTGTGGATATGCGCTCTATCAAATTACCGACAATCTCAAAATTTATAGGCTTTACATCCAAGCAAGAATTTATCTGACTATCTAAATCGTGGTAACCAGCCTTTTGAGTAATTGGACTCAAAATGTCTTGAACGATAGAAAAAACCTTCTCAATGGTTGCTATGTCTTTCTTTTGAAAGCCTGCATACAATTCAATCTCATTGCCAAATCCAAAAAAATAGGAACGGTCATTCAATATGTCATCCCTGAAGTTGGTATCGTCTTTCATCTTGTAGGCCAAGAAATACTCGAATATGCCTTTCAAGCGGAAAGTGTAAGCAGGAGCAAGAGTTTTGTCTTCATTAATATTGGTAATAATATTCTTATCTCTTAACAAATTGATTACCCCTAATATATCAATTGTAAATTTTTTATGGGACTCATGATATTGCTTGGTAAATTCAAACAACTCTGATTCCGACACTTGGTAACCATGCAAGAAAATAAATTTGGCCAAACTGGAAAGGAAGGACTTCAAGTCATCGTAATCAACGGTTATATCACTATTGAAAACAAAATCCTTTTTTCCGAGTATTTCATCAACATACAAGTTTATCAACTCAAAATTGTTATGAATATTCGATTCATCCGTACGTTCGAGAATCCAAAGAAACAGGGAGGTTGTCCAAAAGTTGAAAGGAATATGCATCTGAGAGAATATATGTATAATCTTCTCTTCTATCATTTGTCGTCTTTCCTTTGCGATATTTGGCCAACTGCAAGTTAATTGATGCACCTCATTTACTGTTATATCATGGATGTAATATTTCAGTATGTCGTTATCTCGAAAATTAATCAAGGCGCATTGTGAAGACATAGTTTCTTCAGTACAAGCAATAAATCTAACAGAAGAGCACTCTTGAAGTTGATCCAAAAACTCATTAATAAAAGTAACATCATGCAGATTAATGTCATCAATCAACAGAAGTATTTTATTCTTGGTTATCAATTCGCTTGTCTCACGCTTGTTCAATTCATAATACTGACGAAGACCATCTTTGATGTTCCAATTCTTTTTCTCCTTATATGTCTTTTTAAAATCAATATAAAGTGGTAGTATTTGCGTTTTGGAATAATCCTTTAATGTGTCTATGAGAAATTTGTACAACAAAGAAGTTTTGCCACACTTGTCATGTCCAAAGATGATGGTTGATTTTTCAGAATGCAACATCTCCTGTAATGAGATACGCTTGCCATCATGACGAGACGTGATTATCTCTTGAACACTCTTGTCTTTTATGATAGGCTCTTTGAAAAGGTTAGCGAAAGTCTGGTATTCATCATTACTTTTTCCATAGACAAACAAATCGTCAGCTTTCTGTACTGCTTCATTGATTTTGCGTCGTATCAGCTTTCTGAAATCGTTTACTTGCTTCTTTTCCTCAGACATAGGAACAGACAGACATCTCACTGTACCCTGTACAAATTCACCGTTGACATAATAGTATGGAGTTTCCTTCATGTCGTAGGTGTCTTCATCAATGTCAAGCACACAATATCCATACTGAGATGTTTTGTCTCCTCTATTATATGTAGCAGGGGCAATAGAATGAACTATACCAATGTCGCTGGTAGAAACAGTTTGGACACCCATTTTATGATAATGTCCTGTAAACAAGACATGAGTCTTATCGTGTATAACATCTTCGATGTCCTGTGCCACAAAGTCCTTGAAGTCTGACAAATTATGGTGCATGGTACAGAATACCAACTCACAACCATCCAATTTAGAAAAAGCCTCACGAACTTGCGATAAAGGGAAAAGCAGGTTGCCTCTATCCTTGGTTGATTCATAACATCGCCAAGAAGAGTTTAATGCAACAAAGCCATACTTTTTGCTGTTGATTTCTCGTACAAAAGTTGTATAAAACTTTGTAACATTAGCAATCTTACCAAACTTGTCATGAATAAACTTATTGTAGTTCTTAAATCTATTCATGCTTAGTTTGACTTGTTCATTGGACTTGCAAAAATCTTCCAATTCTTCATTGGTTGAGATTAGAGCAAGGCTATTTTTGATGACGCCTAATTCATCATCTCTCTGCATATCATGATTTCCTGGAACAATCAAAAGACGTTCTTCATTCAAACCACAATTTTTCAATATCGGTTTGAACAAGAATTCATATACAGTCTTATATGCATCATATCCATAGTCCTTGAAGACAAGGTCACCAGAGAACACGATGAAATCTATACTCTTCCCTTTTATGCTTTCAGATAGCTTTTGAGCTAAGTTCTTAAAGTCGGAAGCATTGTCCTTTTTATAGTGGAAGTCTGAAAAATGTAATATTCTGACCATATTATTATCTCGATTAAGAAAATTACAAAGCAATTTTCCTTGCTTTATTTGCTTCTTTTACTACATATATGCCACGAGGTAGCGATTTAAGGACATTTCCGTAACTTTCAGCGACATTACCAGCGACAATGCGCTTGATAAGGATTCCATTGACAGAATAAATGAAAATATCCCCTTTAGCTACTCCTATTTCTGGTGTGTTTATACCAGACGGCTCTGTTATTCCCAAAAGGATATAAGAATCTTCCAAGGCGTTGTAATAGTAAGCCTTTATTGAGGTTATGCTCTTTCCTTTGAGGGCAACGACAGATTGAGGAACCAATATGTGGTATGTAGTTTTTGACTGGCTGAATACTGGTTGCGTGGTAACATAACTATATTCTTCACCATCTGCAACAATCTCCAACTTTATCTTGTTTTGGAAGTTATTGGTTGAAGGGTTGACGAAGTTCAATTCAAAGGCTCTTCCAGAAACAGTTTTCTCAAAAGCATTCTCAACCTCAGTAATATCTCTTTCCAAATATAGTCTTGGATTGCCTAAATGATTGTCGGGTACTGTTATCTCTGCCTTGCCACCCTTGACTGTTACTTCAGCTTCAGTAGGTGCAGATGCCCAAACCTTACTCCATGTTGGATCTATATCTGACTTGGAATATAATACCAATTTGTAGTCGCCATCTTCAAGAGTTGTAGGCAATGCCAAATCCAAATGACGTGTTTCCGTGAACTTGTTTCCTGCACTCAGTCCGTAGGTGCGCTGACTGAGGATGTTGATAAGTTGGCCATCTTTTTCAAGTCCCCAACCATAGTTTACAGTCGCTTTCTGCAAACTGTAGTTTCTAAGATTGCAACTAAGTGTGAACTTCTCGCCCAAGTTTACAGTTGCCTGTCTCAGCAAAGAGTCTTTATTCAAGATGATGGCTTCCTCTGAAATACATCTCTGCAATGGATAGTCTGTGTGTTCTGGTGTAGGGTAGCAATTGATGACCATAGCTTGCGTAGCGTTATAGCAAACGCCACGACCGCCTGGGTTCGTTCCACTCTGATTGAGAACATTGATGTCTGCGAACTTGTCCCCACTACCTAAATGTCCGAAATTCACATGATACTTGCCATCAGCATCAAGACCGTCAATGACAAACATGTGACCAGCTTCTGTTCCGTCAAACATCCATGTGCCACGATAGAACACAGGATGACCTGCTCTAAGTTGGGTATTCAACATCTCTATCCATTCTGCCGTAGAATAGTGTTGACGGCGTAAATATCTTGCATCTTCGGAAATATGCAGGTTGTGCTGCAAGCCATACAGCATCTTTGCATAGTTGTTGATGGATGTTGCCGAGCCATACTGAGCATACATAGCTGCACCGCAAGCATAAACCAAATCAGCTACTGCCTTTGCTTGCTGATCGGTATATTCACCTCGGTAATCATCCTTAATATTATCCCAATCAAAGATATAATTTTCAAAATCAACATCCACGGCATACTTATTTGCTCCACTTTGGTAAGAGACACTTCCATATCCATGCACTGGTTGCTTATATTTAGTAAGTATCTGCGCAATAGCAACAGGGCCACATCCAGCCGCAGAATTATTAGGGCAACTGTTATTATATGGTGCTGTCTGACTATACTTTGTTGCCAACATTGGTGCAACTTCTTGTGCCGAAACAGCTATATTGCAAGTAAGTAATGTAATTGCAAATAATGTTGTTGAGTAAATCTTTTTCATACGCAAATCTTTTAAGTTGTAATTCTTTGTTGAAAATTGAGACATGTATTCAACGATAAAAAACACGGAACTTACATGTTAATATGGTTGTTGTAATTTCGTTTCATCTTCAAGCTGTTTTTAATAATCAAACAAAGAAATTTCATCTATATCTATCACAGGAGTAAACGAGTCTCGTATCCAATTAGTACAGATACTGCTCATCGGGAAATTTTCTTTATATTCATTAGCTACCCACTCTAAATTCCACAACTTGACATCTGCAATACCTGCTACAATTTGACATATTGGCTCAGTATAGGCTATAGAGTCTGGCATTTTGTAAGTAATATGCTGTAGCCATATCTGAAGCTCACCAATATTAGGCAAGCGTTCAAATTTTACGTACAGGTCATTCACTATTTCTTTTCTTTCCGCTGTCGTTGAGAACTTTTGAAGCAATTTACTGATAATCATCAAGACGATTTTGTATCCTTTTGGACTATCCATTGCTATGTCGGCAAACATAGAAATGAGGACTAAAGCCTCGTCATTGCTTACTGTTCTATTTCTCAAACGACGAGCATATAACGTCAATAGTTTAACAACTGTTCCGCTGTTTGGATATTTCTTTGCAAACTGATGAATATATAGAGCCTCTTGTTGAAGACAGGACCCTAACGAATAAATTTTCTTTTGTCTTTTACGGAAAATAGGAATATTGGTAACGTACCAAACTTTATCTTTCTTGATGGAGTCTGTTACTACATCTTCTGTCAACACAGTCTTCTTCGTATTTAGCTGAAGGTTTAATTCAGTCAAGACCTCTTGCAAAAAGAATGCAATTTTCTCCAACTCATCCTTTGAATTTGAAAAGATACGGTAGTCGTCTCGATAGCGCAGAATGGTATATTTCTCTATACCGTTTGCTGTCAATTTGTCGGCAAGTTGTTTGTCTGCATAGCCAAGTATTATTTCAGCAATAAAATCAAACAAAACACTTCCTTGGGGAATGCCATTGGTCTGTCCGAATTGCATGCCTTGTATGTAATGGTCAATGACGTTGCCCAATAATCCTTTGGCTTGTATCTTTTTTTTCGCCTCTTCTTTGCCCATTAAAGCCCATGCAATGGTATGTGTGTACATTGAAGCATAGCAATTGGTAATATCTGTTACGAACATATATCTATATTTCAAGGCTAACTCTATGCTTCTTTGCTCTACATTTTCCCACCATGATGTCACAGTTGCTGCTTGATGCGACTTATCCTTCTCACCTTTTATTTTTGGAATGCTTGCAACTTCAATTTGTGAAACTTTGAATTCTTCAAAACGCTTCTTCAATTCTGCCCAATTACCTTTATTGGTCAGAATTTTCACCAACAAGTAATACAAATATGGATTGACCATTTGTATTGGGCGATAAGCATACATTCCATCTTTTTTCATCAATATCGTATGGTTGACATTTTCAAATGCAGATGGTTTCTTTTTTGAATCTTTGAGAATTGTTTTCAACTCGTTGTTTCCAACTGTACTTTCTACATATTCCAAGATTTTCTTGAAATTGATATAGACAGGAAAGCTGATATTACAGTAATTCTCTGATTCCATAAAATATTGATATGCCTTTACATTTGACAGGTCAAGTATCGTCTTCATGTTGTTTGGAATTTAAAATTTATCATTCTCCCATAATCCGCTTCATCGCAGTCATCATGCGGAGCTGCTTGGCTGTAGGTCCTTTCTGACCTTTCTCAGCCAAGTCAAGATAGAACTTGTAATTGCTTGACAAAGCCTCACGCAGTTCATCGGGCATGAGCATGTGCCATTCTTGCTTTTCTTCGTCGCAATAGGTGGCAACCAAGTATAGTTTCTGGAGCTTGTACTGCGTCTTGCGCATCTTTCGTACGACATAGGTATTAGCACCGCCCTTGACAAACTCATCAATAATTTGCAACTCTTGCTTGTTGAGGTTACTCAATATCTCAATAGGACTATCGAGCAGTTCCTGCGCTACTCGGCGTGCCGTCTCGTCCTTCTTCAAGTTCGGACTAACATACAGGTCGAGTTTGTCGCACACCTTTAGCATATTTACTTTGGTGACGCCTCCTACGAGTTGCACCAAGCGTATGCTGGAATCAAAAGTTTTTGTATCTGGTAAAACTATCATATGTTATCTGTTATTCATGTCCATACAAATCCACCTTGATGTCGAATGGTGAATCAAAATCCTTCAACATCGCATGTTTCGTGTCTTTCTCCGAAAGGTTGGCATCAAGACCATTCTTGTCTATATCACCTCGCTTACGCTCACCTCATCCATAATCCTGCGCCACAAGTCCTTGGTCATCGCGATAGTAGGAGACACGCTGAATTTATATAGCTTGCCAATAGAACGCAAGTTGTACACCACATTATGGCGACTTCGTTTTATTTGTTCTGTTTCATCGGCATTTCCTTCCTTAGTGATGATTGGGAATATATATTCTGTGTCGGAGGTATATTTATCAGCTATTTGCTGCATTGCCTTGTCCCATTTGATAGTGACAGCAGGATTGTTGTCTGATGTATGGGAAATGTAAGTGAGCATTCCGTCTTTAACGTTAGATTTCTTTAGATAGGCTATATCCACATAGTTCATGCCTCTTGCATAAAGTGAGAACAGGAACATGTCTCGTGCGAAATCTTGCGACCTGTTAAGATCGAGAGTTTGCAAATAGCGCAATTCGGCTATCGAGGGAAACTGTTGGGTGGCAAGTTTTGGCGATGGTGTCTTGTTTACCAAGCGAAAAATGTTTTGCTCTTGTATTTTGCCTCTTTTTACAGCTTGCTTATAGAATGCACACAATTGCGAAAGGTAAAAAGCGGTTGTGGATGCAGACAGCCCCTGTGCTTTCAACCATGTCTCGTAGTCTTGAACAAACAAGCCGTCCCATTTGTCCATAGGTGTGGGCTTGTCGGCCATAAACATTAATAGGCGATTGGCTGAATACTTGCGTGTCTCTGCGGTATGCTTTCTGCCTTCTTCCGTAAGCTCGTCGATGATCTTTTGTGCAAAAGTTGCGAAATCGGTCATGGTATGATGTATGAATCTTTAGAACAGATAATCATATTGCGAAAAGATTCTTTGATAATCATTCTCATATCTGGTCTTGTCGTTAGGACTGATATGAGGACTTTTTATAATCTGTTCCATTTCTTGGAGTACCTTACCTCCTTCACGCATGATGGGGTCAAGGTGCTCCTTGAATTGCTCGATAAATGGGGCATAGTAGTAGCCTATCTCCTTGATGATAAAGGTATAGGTATTCCATGCCTTGTTGATGTCCATGCGTTTTTGTGCCAACTCTGCCAACACATATTCTCGCAGGTAGTCGATGTTTTCGGCTTGGACAGCGACCTCATTAGCAGTTTTCACAGGGTGGAAGTAGCGGTCGATGATGGCTTCTCGCTCTTGCAGATTACGCTGGTAGAATGGATTGGAATCTGTTATTGATGTGCCGTTTGGCTCCACTTCCTCGAAGTGCTCGGCATGGACACCTGCAATGGTAACGCTGATACCACCCACATCCATCACAAGACGACGATCTCGGTTGATACGGATGACATAGCCTTCCAATCCTGCCAATTCTCCATTGGTGATACGGAGCAGGATGCGGTTGCGGGCATAGTAATGGAATGGTTTAAGCAGGAAACGGATGCGTTCAGGCTCAGTCTCGTTGACACGCATGAATGGTCGCATCTGTGAATCTTTAATTTCTGCCACTTTGCCTGTGCTACAATTCTTGCACAGATGAGTGCGAGGGAATTTCTTGTCAAGATAGGTTTGTATCTCTTCGGGAAAACCTTGGAAGAAGACAAGTCCGCTGACAGTCGGTATTTCTTTGTGTTGCACTTTCTGCTTGCCCATTCTCTTGAAATACCTTATAGTTTTATGCACAAAATATGTTCTACCGTCTTTGGTCAACTGCGCTTCCATGCCCTTCACTTTGCTATGATGCACAAAGAGATACGACCATGTGGTTCCGTCCGATTGAAGACACTTCTTTACCTCTGAACCAGTCTTTACGTCTGGCTCAGTAAAGTGGTTGCCCTCTTGAGAAACACGTTTCTCGTCGGCTGTAGAAAAAGAATTCGTACCATCCGGTTTCATAAATTCTGTTCTACTTTATGTAATTAGCTACAACCATACATGATAGTTGTGAAAGCCTAGTCAATTTGTTATTGTCGTGCATAATCTTAATCGTATTTATGAGCATCAGACATTACAGCTTTTGCATATGTATTTTACATTCGTTACACTTTCTTCTTATAAAAGAGTGAACTCGCTACAAAAATACGAAAATTAGTTGGATTACATGTCAGATTTTATCATTTTCTGTTAGTCATTCTAAAAAAATCACGCAAATGTTTAGCAAATCTGCCTTGGATGATTTCTCCAAGTGGCAGATTTGCACTTGTTTCGGCTATTTTTGCTCTTTTATAAGAAGAAAGCGTGAAATTTGCTAAACATTTCCCCCATCATTTCGGGATGGTGTAAATGCTACCATTTATTTACAAATCTTTTAAAATCCTTTGATAAAATCCTCACGCTCAGCAATCTGAAAACTATTTTTCATTGCACTCGCTTAATCGGATTTTTCTTATAATCCGTGCGTTGGCTTCGTTGATGGTTGCCATGTCTAACGACTGTAAATAAATCTGTGTGGTCTTGAAGGAATTGTGTCCCATACCCTCGCTGATGGTGGCTATCGGTATGTTCATGTGCAAGGCTACGCTTGCCCAGGTATGGCGTGCCACGTAGGTGGTGAGCGGTATCTTCAAGCCTACCATCTCACCAATTTTCTTCAGGTTATAGTTGGTGTTGTGCTCCACCTTGCGGTATGCGGTGTATGGAGAGGATTCCTTGCCTGTCAGGATGGGTAGCAGATAAGGAGAGTCCTTGGTTTGCTCGGCATATTTGTCGATGATGGTTTGCATCGGTTTCATCCACTCAATATTGAGGTTTTGGTGGGTCTTGCGACGGTTGTAGTTTACCATACTACATTTCAAGTCTGTCTTCTTCAGAAATGCCATATCTACGAATGCCATTCCACGCAGATAGAAACTGATAAGAAACAGGTCTCGTGCCTTGTCAAGGGAGAAACCTCTTGGCAAGTCCAATTTCTCTATCTTGCGAATTTCCCTGACAGTAATGGCACGTTTGGCAGTTCTCACGTTAGCGGTCTGCACGTGAGAAAAGAGATCATTTGGTGGAGCTTGCCATGCTTCCACCGCCTTGTTGTAGAGGGTGCGGAGGGTTCGCAGATAGAACGCTACGGTGTTTTGTCCGACACCTCTGTTCCATAGCCATGCCTGATACATTTCCATCATCTCGCTTGTCATTTGTGAGAAGGTAAGGTCTTCATTGCCACGAAACTCCATGAAACGGTTAGCAGCACTGACATAGTTACTCTTGGTGCCGATGCACTGCATTTGCTCTTTCTTGACTATCTGCTGGCGAAAGAATGTAAATACGCTCTGGCTCGATGGCAGTTGCTGTATCTCCTTGGCTATGTCGTCAATAGTATAAGAGATGCCCTCTGCATCCTTATCACGGATGATACGCTGCATCTGCTTCATCTCCCAATCTATCTGCGACTGGATTAGCTGTAGATGTGCCTGTCGGTTGTTGCGGTTAGAAACAATGATAGCCGACTTCTTGTCGTTCCACTCTTCTGGAAAGACATGGTAGTCGGTACTGATCCAGCGCAGACTGCGCTGGTGGATGAGATGATAATACAATGTGCCTTCCTTTCCCGGCACCGAGGATGCTCTGAATTTTACTTTTACTGTTGCCATAATGCTAACTTTTTTATTTGTGAATAATGTTGCTTTTTTGGGTTATTTACACCTTGTTATATATGTAAGCAACGGTATGGCAAGAATGTAGTTGTATATCAATAGCTATTTGGTGTCACTTCGTCATTGTTGCTTCTATGGCTTGTATAGCAATAGCAGCTCTGTCTGTCTCCTCCTATGGATAGAGGCTATCTTGCGTCTTTGGTATCTGCAAAAATCAAGATACTCCCTACGTATGTTTCTTTCACCTTGCTCTATTTTCTGCAGGAGTCGGCTCTTGGGGAACTTTCCATTCCCTAATATCTTGTAGGGACCGACATTATAGGCAAGTACAGCAAGGAGCAATGTGTCTCTGCCGTACTTTCTGAATAGGGTACAGAGTTTTCTGAGGTCAGAACGCAATAGCGAATCTGCCTGTTGAAAGGTAAGGTTCTTCCTGAACTTCTCATGCGGCAATATCCTGTGTCCCCACCCGATATAGGGATAGTTACGCTTGATGTCGTGCCATCCCTCATAATACTTGATGCATCGCACAGCTCGCTCAAAGGGTGGTAAAGCGAAGATGCCCAAGTCTCTTTGGCTTGGGCTATCTGGTGTGGGTGTCTTGTTCTGTGCCATGATATTCTGGCATAGCAGCAAGAGTACTAGAATGATGTATGTCCGTATCTTTCCTGTCATGAATCTCGTTTTGTTTTACTTTGATGTATCGTCACTTAGCATTCTTCTTGTTGAATATCTCTGCTATCATGGCTTTCACGTCCTCACCAACTTGCACGAAGTTCTTATAGAGGATGCGCTCTCGCTCATCACGGCTCTTAAAGGTGTAGAACTTGGGCAGTGGCATATACTCGCTTTCTTCTTTCTTGATGTCTGCCATATCGAAGTCGGTCTTGCAATAGAACTTACTGGTCTTGAACTCATCGCTTTCCTGTATGTTCATACTGCCATTCATGCCTATCTTGGTTGCCACAAAGTCTCTTGCGGTCTGACCGC
>ERZ773185.2075-NODE-2075-length-13587-cov-3.299364_pt1 | contig 13587 bp, 9 predicted proteins | sample MGYA00580531_ERZ773185 | MGnify/ENA primary metagenome ERZ773185 (study PRJEB29015, sample SAMEA2737799) | human gut metagenome | biome: human gut; feature: human-associated habitat; material: faeces | place: China | collected 2012 ...
GAAGTAATTATTTTCGTCGATTAAAATATACATCTTGATTATTTTGTGTATCTATTTTAACCAGCGTTACAGCCAGCATTATCCCTCGGTAGATATACCTGAGCAGACTTTTCCTAAAATCGACGAATAGTTTCTTGGGAAATTATTATACTATTTGAAATTCCCTCTCTGATTATCTCCAGGAATTTTACTAATTTCCAGGCTACACAAAATACAGATCACACAAGAATTATCCTATATGTTTTGACCTATCAATTGCTACCTAATGATTCATTGCATCTATTAATAATCATGATGTATTGCCACACGTAAGCATATTTATAGGACGCAGGGCTGTTTCAGGAGAGAACTCGTATCTGTCGTTTTGCAGAACATTCAGTGATGGCGGAAGTGGGATATTTCTTATTGCAAAAATATTTAACTCGGTGAGTGGATAAGAAGATTATACACTCACCTTTCGGACTGAATTTCACAGGTAAGGAATTTACTGGAACACTTATCCTCTTATCATCTCCAGCCGCTGCACATTCACCATCCCAGGCTTCTCAGCAGCACTGACATCAATTTGTGTCACCCGCAGCGCATATTTTTCATCCAGTGCGTTTAACCATTTCAGCAGGTCATTAAACACCACAGGTTCTATCCAGACCTGAATATTCTCCCCACGATCGGCTATCCGCCTGATGACCACCGAGTGCGCGGAAGCACTGTCACTGATGACCCGCGATACCTGCGCAGGCGTTGTTGTGGCAGATTTTCGCGCTGCAATAATATCCGGCGCGGCGTTCTTCAGTCGGGTGTTCATCGCCACCAGCTGAAGTATGAGTGGATGGCGCTTTATCGGTCGCGGCATTGTTTTCCACCTCTTCATTGACCAGCTTTTTGAACTCTTCCGGTGCCAGATCGATTTGCTTATACAGCGAGTCGAAGCGTTTACTCTCGATCACCGAGGAGAACGTCAGACAAACCTGTTCTGTATTCGCCGGACAGCTGTTACTGGACGTTACCAGCGAAACCGCATTGCTTTTCTTGTCATCGGAGCCCGCCAGTTCTTGCGCGTCCTCAAGACTAAACGACACTTTTTCAACCGCACGCAGGCTACGCGCAGCTTCTGACTGAGTGTTGAAGGTGGCAATTGTCGTGTTACCCGCCACGCAAGTAACGTCCTCGCCAGGTTTAAATGTAAAGCCATCGCTGGATTCATCATTACAGGTGATATCACCAGTTACCCGCAGGCTTCCGCCCAGGGTCAGATAACCCGTTTTCGTAGGAACAGGTTCTGGCTCCGGTTCTGGTGTTGGTTCAGGATCAGGTATCGGTTCTGGCGTAGGCTCTGGGTCCGGCGTTGGCTCAGGCGTCGGCTCCGGGTTTGGTGTTGGATCAGGTTTCACTTCCGGCAAAGACCCTGTTCCAGAATCTACAGGCGGCGTATCGGAGGAAGATCCGGAACCACCGCCATCACAACCGGCTAACAGGGTTGCGCTCAAAATAGCCGCTAAAAGCGATTTCTTATATTTAAATTTCTTATTCATTAATAACGCAAGTGACAAAACAATGTTAAAAAATTCGTAACTGGGAGAAATAGTTTTATGCTTTATCTTCTCTAATAACTTCCTCCATTCTTAAGAAAACGACATCATTGATAGAAAACAGGTGAAATTTATAAGAATAACCCCTATACGATGTCTATCTGGCTATTTTTACGAAATTTCAACAAACAAAAAATTAACAACATTTCACAACGTAACTATATAAATTTGTTGGTAGTTTTAACGATTAAGATTGCAAAAGCAACAGATAGAACGGTGTTTGCTCATCAAGCGAACATAATTAATACAGACTTGTTTTGCGTGATAAAAAAATAGATGTTCTCACGCTCTTAATTATTTAGCAGGTTATCTGAACGCAAAACATTATTGCTGCATGGATAATAAAGCGAGAAATGATTTTCAATTAATAAGACAGAATAATGTAAATGAAGCCGGATGATATTAACGATCATCCGGCTTTATTGATTTACGAGACTAACATCCCGGTAAACACATACGCCTGCAGCAGGGTGATAATGCCGATAACGCTGGCAAAAATCAGACTGTGCTTCACGGTGTAGCGGAACAGTTCAGATTCTCGGCCCACCATGCCCGTCGCGGCGCAGGCCACGGCGATAGATTGCGGGGAGATCATCTTGCCAGTTACGCCGCCGCTGGTGTTTGCTGCCACCAGCAGGGTGTCAGAGACGTTGATTTGCTGCGCCGTGGTCGATTGCAGTGAACCAAACAGGGCGTTAGAGGAGGTGTCCGAGCCGGTAAGGAATACGCCCAGCCAGCCGAGAAACGGTGAGAAGAACGGGAACATCACGCCTGTACCTGCCAGTACCAGCGCCAGCGTGGTGGACATGCCAGAATAGTTGGTGACGAAGGCGAACGCCAGCACCATGCCAATCGACAGTATCGGCCACTTCAAGCTAATTAGCGTTTCGGCAAAGACGCCAATACCTTTCTTGATCCCCACACCGAGGATGAAGATAGAGATAATCGCCGCAATAAAAATAGCGGTGCCGCCAGCCGAGAGGGGGTCGAATTTAAACACCGCATCCATTGGCGTTGGTTGGGCGACAATGGGTGCCGCTTTCAACACTTGTTGATGCAAATGAGGGATCTGGAAATTAATCACCAGTGAATAAAACGCGCCGCCCGGAGCAAATAACGCTTTAAACGGCTTCATGGTCCAGATGGTGACCAGCACCGTTAAGATTAAAAACGGTGACCACGCTCGAATGATTTGCCCCAGACTATATTCTGAAGGCACGGGACCGCCAGAAGATGGCTTATTTACCACCATCGCACCTGCGGATTGTCCCATGCTGATTGCCGTTTCGGTATTTTTCGGCCGCCAGACTTTAAGGAATAAAGCGAGTGAGACGATACTCACCAGCGCCGAAGTAATATCCGGCAGTTCCGGACCAATATAGTTAGAGGTAAAGAACTGAGTGACAGCGAAGCTTCCCCCAGCAACCAGCGCCGCTGGCCACGTCTCTTTCACCCCTTTCCAGCCGTCCATCATTGCTACCAGCCAGAACGGCACAAGAACCGACAGGAACGGTAACTGACGTCCCGCCATTGCGCCAATGTGGAACGGATCGATTCCCGTTACCTGACCGGCGACCAGAATCGGCACGCCCAACGCACCAAACGCCACCGGCGCAGTATTGGCAATCAGACACAGCCCCGCCGCGTATAACGGTTTGAAGCCCAGGCCCACCAGCAGCGCACCGGTAATCGCCACCGGCGCACCAAAGCCAGCCGCTCCTTCCAGCAACGCACCAAAGGAGAAACCAATCAGTAACACCTGCAAACGCTGATCGTCGGTGATGGAGATAACCGAGCTGCGGATAATATCGAACTGCCCGCTGGCAACGGTTAATTTATACAGGAACACCGCCGCGACAATAATCCACGCTATTGGCCATAATCCATAAATAAAGCCATAGCCCGCAGCAGCAAATGCCATATCAATCGGCATTTTAAAGGCGAATATTGCAATCAGGATAGATAATATAAGGGTTATTGCTCCAGCGACATGTCCTTTCAGACGTAATACCGCGAGTGCAACGAAGAAGAATATTATCGGGATCAGGGCGACCAGAGCGGATAGCCCCAGTCCTCCCATCGGCATATACATTTGGGTCCAGGTAACCATATTGTTCAGTCTCTTATTATCTTTATATGCTTGATATACTTAAGGTTGTAATAAGCAAAAGAGGACTGAACTGTAAAATATAGGCGTTATACTTTACAGCAACAGTACGCCGCTAACGCAATTGCTACCTCTGGCATAACAAGTATATCGGGTAAGGGTTTCTGTTCCGCACACGCAGGCGCAGAGTATCGTTAAGATGTCCATATTGTTGTTTTAGGCCCGCTAGTAATGCGCTACGGGTATTTAATATTGTTAAACCCTGATAATCGCTCCGGTTATTTCCGGGATAAATGTACTACCGCAGTTACTATCATAGCCCCGACAATAAAACTTGCCGGGGCTTTTTTGACGCTATTAATGACTTTCTTTTTCGCGTAAACGCCAGGCGTGTAATAACGGTTCGGTATAGCCGTTTGGCTGTTTCACGCCGAGGAAGATTAAATCGCTGGCAGCTTTAAAAGCACACGAGTTAGCGAAATTCCCCGCCATCGGACGATAAGCCGGATCGCCAGCGTTTTGCTGATCAACCACTTTCGCCATATTCTCCAGCGACGCCTGCACCTGTTCTTTGGTCAGAATACCGTGACGTAACCAGTTGGCGATATGCTGGCTGGAGATACGCAGCGTTGCGCGGTCTTCCATCAACGCCACATTGTGAATATCCGGCACTTTTGAACAACCAATCCCCTGCTCCACCCAGCGCACCACGTACCCCAGAATCCCCTGCACGTTGTTATCCAGCTCTTGTTGGATCTCTTGCGCCGACCAGTTAGCGTTTTCAGCAACCGGAATAGTCAGCAGATCGTCCAGCAGCGGTTCAAATTCAGCATTGAACTCGGTCTGGGCAATGTTGGCTTGTACGCTCTGTACGTTGGTTTGGTGGTAGTGCAGCGCATGGAGCGTAGCAGCGGTTGGTGACGGAACCCAGGCTGTGTTTGCCCCGGCACGCAGTTGGTCGCCCTTCTGGCTGTACATGTCTGCCATCAGGTCCGGCATTGCCCACATGCCTTTACCAATTTGCGCTTTACCGCGCAGCCCACAGAACAGACCGGAAAGCACGTTATTACGCTCGTAGGCTTTGATCCAAGGCGTCGATTTCATCTGATTTTTACGCAGCATCGGGCCAGCTTCCATCACCGAATGCATTTCATCGCCGGTACGGTCGAGGAAACCGGTATTGATGAACGCCACGCGGTTGCGCGCCTGAGCGATACAGCTACGCAAGTTCAGCGAGGTCCGACGTTCTTCATCCATAATGCCCATTTTCAGGGTATTCGGTGCCATACCGAGCATTGTCTCAATGCGGGTAAACAGTTTGTTGGCGAACGCCACTTCCTGCGGACCGTGCATTTTCGGTTTCACAATATAGACGCTGCCAGTGCGCGAGTTTTTCTGCACTTTTAAATCATAGAGGGCAATCGCGCCAGTCATGACGCCATCAAGAATGCCTTCCGGGATTTCATTGCCTTCGCTGTCCCAAATCACAGGAATGGTCATCAAATGACCCACGTTGCGGATAAACAGCAGCGAGCGTCCGTGCAGAGAAATTTCAGAGCCATCGGCGGCGGTGTAATGACGATCGTCATTCAGTTTACGCACGATTTGCCGACCGTTTTTCTCCATTTTCTCTTGCAGAGTCCCCTGCATCAGGCCCAGCAGGTTGCGGTACAGCAGGATTTTATCTTCCGCATCAACCGCCGCGACCGAATCTTCGCAGTCGAGAATGGTACTGATAGCAGCTTCGACGATAACATCGTTGATGTGCGCCGGATCGTCTTTGCCAATCCGCCCATTGGCATCGATTTGCAGCTCAATATGCAGGCCGTTATTTTTCAGCAAAATGCAGGTCGGCGCAGCGGCATCGCCACGGTAACCGACAAACTGTGCTGGAGTACGTAACGTGGTTTCTTTACCATTTTTCAACTGGATGCGTAATTGTTTATCAACCACCTTAAACGCCACCACATCCTGATAGCTGCCGTTTTCCAGCGGTAGAGATTCATCGAGGAAACGCCGAACCCAGGCGATAACCTGCTCACCGCGTTGCGGATCGTAGCCGCTGACCATCGCCCCTTCCTGCGGGATGATGTCGCTGCCGTATAACGCATCGTACAGTGAGCCCCAGCGAGCGTTCGCCGCGTTCAGCGCGTAGCGGGCGTTCATTGCCGGAACCACCAGCTGCGGCCCCGCCTGGCTGGTGATTTCGCTGTCAATGCCCGTGGTTTCCACCGTCACGCGCTCCGGTTGCGGCACCAGGTAGCCCAGTTCACGCAGGAAAGATTTATAGGCCGCTTTATCTTTTACCGGCCCCGGATTGCTGCGATGCCACTCATCAAGCACCGCCTGAATGCGATCGCGCTCTGCCAGCAACTGACGATTCTCTGGCGCCAGATCGTGAACGATCTCATCAACATTGTGCCAGAACGCGGCAGCATCCAGTTCCACGCCAGGCAAAACTTCTTCATCCACAAAACGTTTAAAATTGGCGTCAATGCGTAAACGGCCCTGGGTTATGGTTTGACTCATTGTTTCTCTCCTCGTTTTCGCTTATTTCGCCAACACCGCTGCTGCCGCTTTCGCGACCTGCGCATCCTGTGCTCCGGTTAAACCAGAAACGCCCACGGCACCAATAATTTGCCCATCAACAACAACCGGTACGCCACCTTCCAGCGACGTCAGTAACGGCGCAGTCACGAACGCGGTACGTCCGTTGTTCACCATCTCTTCATAGCCCTTAGTTTCACGACGCCCCAGCGCGGCGGTACGCGCTTTCTCCTGGGAGATATAAGCCGCAATCGGCGCGCAATCGTCCATGCGACTTAACGCCAGCAGATGACCGCCGTCATCGGCAACAGCAATGGAAACAGACCAGTTATTTTTCTGCGCCTCTTCCTGACCTGCGGCAATAATTGCACTCGCCATTTGCTGGCTAAGAATGACTTTAGTTTTCATTTTGTTATTCCTTTTCAAGGGCTTGTTCTACAATTTCAATCCAGTGACGCACAGAGGTACGACCGGCGCTCGCCAGATGGGTCTGGCAACCAATGTTGGCGGTGACGATCATTTCCGGTTTGCCGCTTTCCAGCGCATTCATTTTGTTTTCCCGCAGCTGGCGTGCCAGATCGGGATGCGTTAACGCATATGTTCCCGCTGAACCGCAGCACAGATGGCTGTCGGGAACGTCCGTTAAGGTAAATCCAAGACGAAGCAACACTTTTTCCACTTCGCCGTTCAGCTTTTGCGCATGTTGTAGGGTACACGGGCAGTGGAAGGCCAGTTTTTTATCGCCGCGAATTGCCAGTTTTTCCAGCGGTTCCTCGCGCAGAAGCTCGACTAAATCGACCGCCAGTTCACTGACTTGACGCGCTTTATCGGCATATAACGCATCGTTTTTCAGCATCTGCCCGTACTCTTTGACAAACGCGCCGCAACCGCTGGCGGTTTGCAAAATTGCCTCGGCACCTGCTTCAATCGCGGGCCACCAGGCATCAATATTATTGCGCGCCCGTGCCAGCCCTTTCTCCTGCGCATTAAGATGATAGTCCACCGCGCCACAACAGCCTGCTTCGTTAGCTGACATGACGCTGATCCCCAGACGATCCAGCACTCGCGCAGTTGCCGCGTTGGTGTTGGGCGAAAGCGTAGGCTGGGCGCAGCCTTCCAGCATTAAAACCCGACGCTTATGGCGCAGCGGCGGACGCGGTTTAGCTTTCACCGTTTCAGCAGGCAGTTTTGCTCTGACCTGTTCCGGTAAAAACGGTCGCAGCACCAGCCCTACCTGCGTCAGCGCACGGAAGACCGCCGGACGCGGCACTACCTGGCGCAATCCTTCGCGCAGTATTCGCTCCGGCAGTGGGCGTTTCACTTTCTGCTCGACAATATCACGCCCGATATCCAGCAAATTGTGATAGCGCACACCAGAAGGACAGGTGGTTTCACAATTACGGCAAGTGAGGCAGCGATCGAGATGCTCCTGTGTTTTAAGCGTGACTTCGTTGCCTTCCAGCACCTGTTTAATCAGATAGATGCGCCCGCGCGGCCCGTCCAGTTCATCGCCCAGAAGCTGATAGGTTGGGCAGGTTGCGGTACAAAATCCGCAGTGAACACAGGCGCGCAGGATGCTGTCGGCTTCCAGCGCGCGCGCGTTCTGCCGCATCTCTTCAGTTAATTGGGTTTGCATAGCCTGCTCCTCAAAGTTCCGCGTACATGCGACCGGGGTTAAACACGCCGCAAGGGTCGAGCTGCTGTTTAAGCTGCTGGTGATAGCGGAATAAAGGAGCCGATAGCGGGGCAAAGCCACCATCTCCGGCACTAAAGCGGGTCGCATGACCGCCAGCGTTGCGGGCGATGCGATGGATTTGATTGTCCTCGGTTGTCGATTTCAGCCAGCGTAACGCCCCGCCCCAGTCGATCAGTTGCTCGCCGGGTAAATCCATCATCGGCGCATCGCTGGGTAATGAAATGCGCCATAAGGTACCTGGTAACGAGAAGAACGGCAGTTGTTGTTCACGCAATTGCTGCCAGAACTGACCCGCAACCTCTTCGCCCCCCAGCAGTTCACGCGCCGCTTTTACCGATCCTTCGCCGCCCTCAAGGCGGATCCACAACGCATTGTCGAAGTAACATAAGCCACTAATGGGTAGCGGCTGGAGTTGCCACTGGGCGATTTCGTTCATGGCTTCTTGCAGGCTGATTTCCCGACGCAGGCTCAGGGAGGCGCGCGGTCGCGGTAACACTTTCATCGAGATTTCAGTGAGCACGCCAAGACAACCGTAGCTTCCGGCCATTAACCGTGAGAGATCGTATCCGGCAACGTTTTTCATCACTTCGCCACCAAAACGCAGATGTTTTCCAGCGCCGGTAATGATGCGCGTGCCGAGGACAAAATCGCGGACCGAACCGCTCCACGGGCGACGCGGCCCCGCCAGCCCGCAGGCGACCATCCCGCCCCAGGTGGCTTCTTCACCATAATGCGGCGGCTCGCAGGGGAGCATTTGCCCGGCGCTCTCCAGCGCTGCTTCAATCGCCACCAGCGGCGTTCCGGCACGCGCGGTTATCACCAGCTCGGTCGGGTCGTAATTAACAATGCCGCGATGACAACGCACATCCAGCGTTTGCCCGGTGACAGGGCGACCTAAAAAGGCTTTGCTATTGCTGCCCTGAATCACCAGCGGCGTTTTATCGCTAATTGCCTGATTCACCTGCTCCAGCAGCGCCTGGCTGTAATCACACTCGCGTAGCATCAGAAACGCTCCAGTTCAGGGAAAGGTAAATGACCGTGATGCACATGCATGGCACCAAATTCAGCACAGCGGTGTAGCGTGGGAATGTTTTTCCCAGGGTTCAGCAAACCATCGGGGTCAAACGCCGCCTTGACCGCATGCAAGGTCGTGATTTCATCGCTGTTGAACTGGGCGCACATTTGATTGATTTTTTCTCGCCCGATACCATGTTCCCCACTGATGCTGCCGCCAACTTCAACGCAGAGTTCGAGGATCTTCCCACCCAGCTCTTCCGCGCGGGCAAATTCACCGGGTTCGTTGGCATCGAAAAGGATTAACGGGTGCATGTTGCCATCTCCGGCATGAAAGACGTTGGCAACACGTAAATCATATTGCTGCGATAAACGGGCAATGCCTTCCAGTACGCCAGGCAGGGCGCGACGCGGGATGGTGCCATCCATGCAGTAGTAATCCGGGGAGATACGTCCTACCGCCGGGAACGCATTTTTGCGACCGGCCCAGAAACGTACGCGCTCTGCTTCGTCCTGTGCCAGACGGACGTCAGTCGCGCCCGCTTTCAACAAGATGTCGTTAACCCGCTCGCAGTCTTCCTGTACGTCAGACTCCACGCCGTCCAGCTCGCATAACAAAATCGCTTCGGCGTCGACGGGATAACCGGCATGAATAAAATCTTCCGCCGCGCGGATCGACAGGTTATCCATCATCTCCAGCCCGCCGGGGATAATGCCATTGGCGATGATGTCACCAACTGCAAGTCCGGCTTTTTCTACCGAGTCAAAGCTGGCTAACAGAACCCGCGCCACGGGCGGCTTCGGCAGCAGTTTTACCGTCACTTCGGTGGTCACGCCGAGCATACCTTCCGATCCGGTGAACAGCGCCAGCAGGTCAAAACCAGGTGAATCCAGCGCGTCCGATCCCAGCGTCAGCGCCTCGCCGTTCAGCGTTTGCACTTCAATTTTCAGCAGGTTATGTACGGTCAGACCATATTTCAGGCAGTGGACGCCACCGGCATTTTCCGCCACATTGCCGCCAATTGAACAGGCTATTTGTGAGGAAGGGTCCGGTGCGTAGTAGAGATTATGCGGCGCAACGGCCTGGGAGATCGCCAGGTTACGCACTCCAGGCTGCACGCGCGCGCGGCGACCAACGGGGTTAATGTCGAGGATCTCTTTAAAGCGCGCCATCACCAACAACACACCTTTTTCCAGCGGCAGCGCGCCACCAGAAAGCCCGGTGCCTGCACCACGGGTCACCACCGGTACACGCAGGCGATGGCAGACAGCAAGAATCGCTGTCACCTGTTCCATTTGCTTAGGCAGAACAACCAGTAATGGACGCGTGCGATACGCGCTCAACCCGTCACACTCGTAAGGAATGATCTCCTCATCGGTATGCAGGATCTCAAGTCCAGGGACATGCTCACGCAGTGCCATCAGTACCGATGTGCGGTCGACATCGGGTAAAGCGCCATCAAGACGCTCTTCGTACAAGATGCTCATGAGTAGGCTTCGCTTTGTTGTGTTGTGTGGCAGCTGATTTTTGCGCGCTGCTTCTGTGAACAGTTATTAAGCGGGCTTTTCGTTTTCGTCTATCTCTTTAGCTACCGGTCAGACCATTTTTTTTCCAGCTCTGTGACCTTGCCTTGGTTAACTCAATGTTAAATTGATGTAACATAATCACTTACGTGATGTGCGTGTTTTGCGAGTTAAGAACAGAAAAATTGGTCCTACCTATGCACGAGGTCCGGGAATGAAAGATGAACGTCGCCCTATTTGCGAAGTGGTTGCAGAGAGTATCGAACGGTTAATTATCGACGGCGTACTGAAGGTCGGTCAGCCACTTCCCTCGGAACGTCGACTGTGTGAAAAGCTCGGCTTCTCACGCTCCGCACTGCGTGAAGGGCTGACCGTGCTGCGCGGGCGCGGGATTATTGAAACGGCGCAGGGTCGCGATTCTCGTGTCGCACGGCTTAATCGGGTGCAGGACACCAGCCCGCTGATCCATCTGTTCAGTACGCAGCCGCGAACGCTGTACGATCTGCTCGACGTTCGCGCATTACTGGAGGGCGAATCGGCAAGGCTGGCGGCAACGCTGGGAACGCAGGCTGATTTTGTTGTGATAACCCGCTGTTATGAAAAAATGCTCGCCGCCAGTGAGAACAACAAAGAGATTTCGCTGATCGAACATGCGCAGTTGGATCACGCTTTCCATCTCGCCATTTGTCAGGCTTCTCACAATCAGGTGCTGGTGTTTACGCTGCAATCATTGACCGATCTGATGTTTAATTCAGTGTTTGCCAGCGTAAATAATCTCTACCATCGACCACAGCAAAAAAAGCAGATCGATCGCCAGCATGCGCGGATCTACAACGCGGTGTTGCAGCGGCTGCCGCACGTCGCTCAGCGCGCAGCACGCGATCATGTGCGGACCGTGAAAAAGAATCTCCACGATATCGAGCTGGAAGGCCACCATTTGATTCGCTCGGCGGTGCCGCTGGAGATGAACCTGAGTTAGCTGGTATTAAATCTGCTTTTCATACAATCGGTAACGCTTGTACGGCTCCGCCCCAATGCGTTCCAGCATGTTATTCATGCCTGTATTGGTTTCGAGGATCCATGACATCTCCAGCGCATCGATCTTCCGGCGGGCAAACGGATCGCGTAAGGCTTCAATCAATAACAGCGCAATCACCGGGCCGATGCGGCTGAACTGATACTCGTCGCGCACGCCCATCAGCGGTACTCGCGCAGTTCGCACACCGCTGACTTTCAAACGCCACAGCAATTTTGCCCAGCCGAAGGGAAAGAGCGATCCGTTCAGATCGGCAATCGCCTCGTTGATGTTCGGCAAGCCGACAATAAACGCGCAGGGTGCAGAATCAATCTCAGCGATATAGATCATATCGTCCGGCACCAGATATTTAAGTTGATCGCCCATGGTCGCGAATTCATGTTCGGTAAACGGCACAAATCCCCAGTTGTGCTGCCAGCCAGAGTTGAAAATCTCACGCAGGATCTGCATCTCTTCGGCAAACCGCTGACGATTGATGCAGCGAATGGTCACCTTTTTGCGCACCTGATCCATCAGTTTTTTTAGCGCCGGAGAGAAAGTGAGATCGGTTCGCTGCATCCACCACGCCAGTAAATCAATGCCTTTGTGATAACCCAGTTGTTCAATATGCGCGGCATACCACGGTTTGCCGTGTGGCATCATCGCACAGGGTGGTGTGTCAAAACCTTCAATCAGTAATCCGCTTTCCTGATTGATATTCAGGCTGAAAGGACCGCTGATCTTACTTGCACCTTGTGACTTCAACCACGCTTCCGCTGCGCCAAACAACGCGGCAAAAACCTGCGGATCATCAATGGCGTCAATCATGCCGAAATGACCGGTATCTTTGCCGTAACGCTCGCGGTGCAAGGTATCTATTTGCGCGGTAATACGCCCAACTATCTGCCCCGCTTTTTTTGCCACCCACGCCTGCCAGATGATATGGTCCGTCCCCGGATTTTTCGCAGACAAATGCTCGTTGCGTTCAATGAATAAAGGGGGTATCCAGTTTGGATCGTCGGGATAAAGTGATGACGGAAAAGCGATAAATGCCTTAAGGTCATTTTTATTAATTACTTTTTCAATTTTAATCATCAGCAGATCGCATTCCATAGTTCTGTTCTGTGGGTAACAAATAATTAACGGTGACAAACAGGTTGCAACAGCAACGAACGGCACCTTAATAATCAACCCAATGAATACAAACGACGAATAAATAGTATTTATTAATGATTACGATAAGGTCAGAGACTACACAGAAGCGCCACAATGCCTTTTGTCGATTTAAGGCGACCGGACAAGGCTTCTTCTTAATACATTCATAAATTAAATATCATTCACAATAAAAACAAAAAAACTCAAACTCATTATTTAAATCAATGTTCATTTTCACACTGATGAAAATACTATCTCATTTATCTTTTATGCCTATATAATCCACCGCATTATTGTCATTTTATTTTGGATATCCAATTTTTTCGTGGTGTATATGTCTAATAAAATCTTTACGCATTCCCTACCTATGCGCTATGCCGATTTTCCAACGCTGGTTGATGCTTTGGACTACGCCGCTCTGAGTAGCGCCGGAATGAATTTTTATGACAGACGTTGCCAACTTGAAGATCAACTGGAATATCAGACGTTAAAAACGCGTGCCGAAGCTGGTGCGAAGCGGTTGTTATCGCTGAACCTGAAAAAAGGCGAACGCGTGGCGCTGATTGCCGAAACGAGTAGCGGGTTTGTAGAGGCTTTTTTTGCCTGTCAGTATGCTGGCTTAGTCGCCGTCCCGTTGGCGATTCCAATGGGCGTTGGTCAGCGGGATTCCTGGAGCGCCAAATTGCAGGGTTTACTGGCAAGTTGCCAGCCCGCAGCCATTATCACTGGTGATGAGTGGTTGCCACTGGTCAATGCCGCGACGCATGACAACCCCGAATTACATGTTTTAAGCCACGCCTGGTTTAAGGCATTACCGGAAGCCGATGTTGCGCTCCAGCGTCCAGTTCCGAACGATATCGCCTACCTCCAGTACACCTCCGGCAGCACCCGTTTTCCCCGTGGCGTCATTATCACCCATCGCGAAGTGATGGCTAATCTA
>ERZ773185.2078-NODE-2078-length-13582-cov-3.574850_pt1 | contig 13582 bp, 14 predicted proteins | sample MGYA00580531_ERZ773185 | MGnify/ENA primary metagenome ERZ773185 (study PRJEB29015, sample SAMEA2737799) | human gut metagenome | biome: human gut; feature: human-associated habitat; material: faeces | place: China | collected 2012 ...
GATAACCGGGATCTCCAGCGCCGACAGTACGGCGGTATAGAAGTTTTTGCTTGCCTCAAAGTCTTCGACAACCAGCAGAATATGATCGATCAATCTGCCACGATGTAAGGTATTACTTTCCATGGGATTTCCTCTCGGCTGGGGGCCGGCAATGGTTAACAGCAGTGAGCCAGCAAGAACAGGATACCCTCCGGTGAGGGCCATAAAAAAGGGCTGGCGCCAGGCCAGCCCGTGAGGACTACCGTGCGGACTCCGTCGCCTCGTCCATGTCATCTTCCTGCTCACTGGCAAGCAGGGTTTTCTCGTTTTTGCACAGACACTGAATCAACAGGAACAGCACGCCGCTGGCCACCAGGGTGACGATCAGGCCATCGTAACCAGTGATGCCGATCAGCATGCCGCTGACTACCGGCCCGGCAACGCTGCCGGCGGACCAGAAAAAGCCGAACAAGGCGTTAATCATAATCAGCTTCTGCCCATTGAAGGTTTTCCCCGCCCGCACCAGCGACAGGGTATAAAGCGCGCCCGCCGCGGCGCCCAAAAGAAAAGCTCACCGGTGCCTATGATGATCGGTGGCGTCGTCGCCGTGCTTGCGCTTGTCGCGATCGTTTTCTTTGTCGTGCCAGCCGTCAAGGGTTTCTTTGCCGGTGAGGATGCGAAAGTCGTTGCAGGCCAGCAGGTTACTATCACGATTCCCGATGGTGCTTCGGGCGACACTATCGCCTCGATTCTCTCTGAGAACCATATCGTCGAAAATCCCAAGGATTATTACGCGGCGGTCAAAAAGCTCAACGCCGATATGTCGCTCAAGCCGGGTAAGTATTCGTTTACCACGCTCATGGACGCGACCAAGGTCGTTCAGCAGCTCATGGAAGGCCCCAATGCGGGCTCCGATGCGCTGACTATCCCTGAGGGCCTGACGGTTGACCAGGTCGCCGATCGCGTGGCCAAGGCATACGACGGTATCTCCAAGGAAGACTTCCTCAATCAGGCTAAGGCGAGCAATTATGTGAATGATTACGCCTTCCTTAAGGACGCCGCGAACGATTCACTCGAGGGCTTCCTATTCCCCAAGACTTATTCGTTGGGTAAGGACCCGTCTGCCGATGATGTGATTCGCGCCATGCTTGACCAGTTCAACGCCGAGTACAAATCGCTCGATTTCGCCAGCTGCGAGGCAAAGATCAAGGAGCGCTATGGCGTGGAGATGTCCGATTACGACATCGTTAACCTTGCCTCGATCGTCGAGCGCGAGGGCCTCAACGCCGACCAGCGCGCGCATGTGGCCTCGGTCTTCTACAACCGCCTGGCCGGCAAGCTCGATGGTCTGCGCTACCTCAACAGCGACGCCACCATGATGTACGTCACCGGTGGCGAGGTTACCGCCGATGACCTGCAGAGCGATAGCCCGTATAACACCTATAAGCACGAGGGTCTGCCGCCTACGCCCATCTGCTCTCCGTCGCTCGAGGCGCTCAAGGCTACCCTTGAGCCGACCGACTCCGATGACCTGTATTTCTACATTACACAGGACGAGGAGTATTTCTCGAAGACCTACGAAGAGCACCAACAGTCTTGGAATTAGCATGAGGATTTTTAGCCCCAAACGATACGTTGCCTCGGTCGATCGCATCGACCTTGATACCCTGTGGGCCGACGGCAAACGCGCCATTCTGCTCGATCGCGATAACACCCTGGTGCCGCGCGACACCGAGCAGGTTCCCGCCGCGGTTTCCGCCTGGCTCGATACCGCCCGCGCCAAAGGCTTTAAGCTGTGCATGGTGTCCAACAACTGGCATCGCGACCAGGTCATGAGCTCTGCACGCAAGCTGGGACTCGAGGCCATCAGCCACGCCATGAAGCCGGCGCCGTTTGCCCTCAAGGCGGGTCTTAAGCGCCTCGGCGCCACGGCCGACGAGGCGGTGCTGATCGGTGATCAGCTCTACACTGACGTGTGGAGCGGCAATTTTGCCGGCGTCGACACTATCCTGGTTAAGCCGCAGGCAACCCAGGACCTGTGGTACACGCAGATCTTCCGTATCTTTGAGCGCCGGGCCCTGCGCGACCTTCCCTGCGAGGAATAGGTCTCGCTATGTCCCAGCACACTAAACACGGCTGCGACCATATCTTCTTTATCGGCTTTTTGGGCGCGGGCAAATCGACGCTCGCGCGCAACGTCGGCACTATGTTCAAGCGGCGTTTTATCGATACCGATCGCCTGGTCGTGCGCCGCTGCGGCAAGTCAGTAACCGAGATTTTTGAGACCGAGGGCGAGGATCGTTTTCGTGAGCTCGAGACCTCGGCGCTCCGTTCGCTCCAAAGCGAGCGCAGCCTGTTGGTTTCGTGCGGGGGCGGTATTGTCGAGACGCCGGTGAATATTGAGCTGATGCACGAAATGGGTACGTGCGTGTACCTCGAGGGCGACTTCGAGGATTCGATTCGCCAGATTCGTCGGTCCGACACGCGCCCCGATTTCCGCTCGCCCGAGCATGCCGCGCGTCTGTTTGAGCATCGCCGTCCGCTGTATCGCCAGGCCGCCGATATTACCCTTGATATTCGCAACAAGTCCTTCGAGGACGTTTCCTACCTTTGTGCCGAGATGCTTTTGGAGCGTGGACTGCTATGATTCGCCGTCAACTGATCAATTTCCAAAACCGCAGTGTCGATGTCCGCGTCGGATTGGGCGCGTTCGAGGAGCTGCCGCGCATGTTTGCCTCGGCTGTGGGCAAGCCTAAGCGCGCGATGGTGGTTTGGAACGACGCCACATCCGAGCGTTTTGGTGAGGTCGTCGAGCATGCGCTGGTTGATGCCGGTTTTGCCGTGTCGCCGCTAGTCCTCGAGGTTTCGCCTGCTGGTGCCACGCTGGCCGATGCTGATGCTATCTTTGGCGCCCTGTCTGCCAACGGCGTTACCTGCGACGATCTGGTTGTCGCCGTTGGCGATGCCGCAACCTGCTCGGTTGTTAGCTGGTGCGCCAACCAGTGGTGTGGCCGAACCGAGTGCGCGCTGCTGCCGACGACCTTCGACGCCATGCTCACGGTCGCGACGACCATGAAGCCGCTCGTCGCCTCGTCGGCCAATGCGCTTCCCGCTATCGCGTTCCGTCCCGAACCGGGTTTGGTCGTGTGTGACCTCGATCTTGTTCGCGAGGCGGACCCCGAGGACCTCAAGCTCGGCTATGCGGTACTTGTTGGCACCATGCTTTCGAGCAGCAAGTCCCGCTGGAATCAGTTTATTGAGACCGTCCCCGAGATTCTCGCGGGCGAGGAGGTCGCGCTCGTCAATGCCGTTCAATGGTCTCAGACTGCTCGCAAGGACGTACTGATGGCCACGAACCCGAGCGCCCGCCATGCGCTCGATTTTGGCAAGACGGGGGAGCGTACCTTGCGCGCTTGCTTGGGCGATGCCGCTTCGCAGGTCCCTGCCTACCAGCTGTTGTCCGAGGGCATGCGCTTTGAGGCGCGCCTTGCCCACGACGCCTGCGACTTCGATATCGATTACGTCTTTGAGGTCGATGACTGTCTGGAGGACTTTGGTATTGAGGAACTTGCCTTCGATCTGGAGCCTGCCGCATATATCGAGGAGTTCCGCAGACAGCAGTTCGCGCGCTCAAACCGCAGCATGCTGCCGCTGCCCGCGGCACTCGGCGCAATTCGCCTAACGAACGTTGAGGACGAGGTTCTTGAGCGCCATGCTCACGCCTACTTGGCTTCTCGTAAAGAACTTCTCTAAGATTTATTGACTTCCATCGTCTTTCGTATCATGTTGAGGGGCGGGTTTTCAATCGGTTGCGGATCGCATGCGATTCCGTCGTTCGGTTGAGACCCGTCCCGTCTATCTTGAGACAACAAGAAAGGAATCTGCATGTCTGAGTTTGCTGCCGGTCCTGCCGGTCGTATCGAGCGTGTCCGTGCCCTGATGGCCGAGCGTGGCTACGATGCCATCGTGGTGCGCGACGAGGCCAACCTTCGTTGGCTTACGGGCGTGAAGGGCGTCTTCGACTACACCTTCGAGTTCCCGCACGCTGCGTTTATTACGGTCGACCAGTGCCTGTTCCACACCGACTCGCGCTACCTCAACAGCTTTGAGGAGAACACGCCCGCCGGCAGCCCCTGGGTCTACGACATGGACGAAGGCACCATCCCCGGTTGGGTCGCCGGCAAGATTGTGGCTAACAAGTGCCGCGTCTGTGCTGTCGAGGACGATATGCAGATTAATTTCTACCAGGGCATTCAGCGCGGCCTGGAGGACCGCTCTGTCGCCTGCATGCTGCCGTTGATGCACGACGACATCCGCAAGATGCGCGCCATCAAGGATACCGAGGAGATCGAGCTCATGCGCCATGCGCAGTCGATCACCGATGCCGCCTTCCAGCATATGCTCGGCTTTATTAAACCCGGTATGACCGAGAAGCAGGTTCGCAACGAGCTCGAGAACTTTATGTTCGCCAACGGCGCCGACAGCCTGGCCTTCGGCTCCATTGTGGCGAGCGGTCCCAACACCGCCAACCCGCATGCCGTGCCGAGTGACCGTGTCATCGAGAAGGGCGACTTCGTCCTCATGGATTACGGCGCGGGCTACTGCGATTATCGTTCCGACATGACGCGCACTGTCGTGATAGGCGAGCCTACCCAGGAACAGCTCGACCTGTACGCGCTCGTGCGCCGTACGCACGAGGAGTGCGTCGCCGCCATCCATCCGGGTGTCGAGGGCAACGACATTTTCAAGCTTTCCAAGAAGATCATCGGCGATGCCGGTTATGGCGATTACTACAACCATGGCCTGGGCCACGGCGTTGGTATCGACATCCACGAGCTGCCCAACTTCAACCGTAGCAAGAACATCATTGAGGTCGGCTCGGTTATTACCATGGAGCCCGGTGTCTACCTGCCCGGTGTGGGCGGCGTGCGCCTGGAGGACTACGGCGTCGTCACCGAGAACGGCTACGAGCCCTTCACCAAGACCCCGCACGACCTGCACGTCATCGACTGCTAGCCCATTTCGATAGATTTTTGGGCGGGGCGTCCGGAGCAATTCGGGCGCCCCGCGTTCTCTTTTTATGCGCTCGCCGCAGGCGCGGTCTGCAAGTGTATAATTTCTATCGTATGTAATTTGGACGCTTGTGCGTTCTGCCCATAACAAGAAAGGTCGCTATGCCTACCATTTCTACCGCCGACTTCAAGAACGGCCTCGGTCTCCGCATTAAGGACAAGGTCTACACCATCGTCGAGTTCCAGCATGTCAAGCCGGGCAAGGGCGGCGCGTTTGTGCGCTACAAGACCCGCGACATCAAGAGCGGGCGTGTCGTCGAGAACACCTGTAACGCCGGCACCAAGTTCGAGAGCGTCATGCTCACCACCCGTGAGTTCCAGTATCTCTACAACGATGGCGCCGACTACATCTTCATGGACAACGAGACCTATGAGCAGGTTCCCGTTCCCGAGGACATGGTGGGCGAGAACTCCAAGTGGCTGCGCGAGAACGACATTTGCCAGCTGCTCTTCGCCGACGATGAGCTCATGGGCGTGACTCCGCCGATGTTCATCGAGACCACCATCGTCCAGACCGACCCGGGCTTTAAGGGCGACACCGTCCAGGGTTCCACCAAGCCGGCCACGATCGACACCGGCGCTGTCATCCAGGTCCCCATGTACCTCAACGAGGGCGAGGTCATCAAGGTTGACACCCGCGACGGCAAGTTCGTCTCCCGCGTCTAGCAACCAACTCTTCTAGGAGGACTCATGCCCCAGGAAATCAAGATTGACGGCATCGGCATTTCGCCCGATGTTCTGACCGCCATCGTCTCGCGCGCCGTGTCGGATGTCGAGGGCATCGCCTCCGTTGGCGTCAAGGACCTTGCCACCAACCTTGTCTCCATGATGCTTTCGTCCAAGGCCCCGGCTTCCGAGCCGGCGGTCGAGGCCGAGGTCGTTGGCGACAAGCTCGCACTCACCGTGCGTGTCGTGGTGTTCTTTGGCTATCCGTTCAAGAAACTCGCCGAGGCCGTTCGCGCCGCCGTGGTCGCCGCCATCGATGCTCAGGTGGGCGTCGAGGTCGAGCGCGTTGACGTTTGCATCGACGGTCTCGTTTTCCCCAAGGAGTAACCTTTGAGCCTTAAGGTTTATCGCGGGCGTACGCTTGCCCGCAGTCAGGCGCTGCAGCTGCTGTTCCAGGCCGAGGCCACGGACAGCCCGCTCGAGCGCGTCCTCGAGGGTGATTTCCTGATCTCGAAGGGTCCCCTCGATCCCTATGCGCTGGAGCTTTGCCGCGGTGCCTACGAGCATATCGATCGTATCGACTGCGCTCTGCGCGCCGTCGCCAAGAACTGGGATCTTATGCGCATGCCCGGCGCCGACCGCAACCTGCTGCGTATCGCCGTTTACGAGATGCGTTTCCTCACCGACGAGGAGGTCTCGGACGCCATCGTGATCAACGAGGCTGTCGAGCTTGCCAAGGCCTATGGCACCGACCAGTCCGCTTCGTTCGTCAACGGCGTGCTGGGCAAGATTGCTCGCAGCGAGGAGTTGCCAGGCGAGGACCTGTACCAAGAGCTGCTGGCCGAAGATCGCGCTCGCGAGGAGGCACAGGCTGCCGAGGCTGCCGCCAAGGTTGCGGTTGCTCAGGCTGAGGCTGGCGTGCTGGTCGAGGATGCGGACGCCGCCGAGGCTGTTGTCGACTCCGTCGAGGAGTAGCTATGCCAGAGGGTTCCGTCCGCAACTTCGACGAGATCTCGGACCGCTTGGACCAGATCATCGCTACCGTTCGCTCCAAGGATACCTCCTTGGAGCGTTCGCTCGATTTGTTTGACGAAGCGATTGAGCTGGGTTCCCGCGCGGTCGATATGGTCGACAAGTTTGAGCTGACGCCGCGTGAGGCCGACAAGCTCGAGCAGGAATATGATGAGGATGCGGCAAACGAATCCCAGGATAGCTAGGCTGCATCTCCGGATACGAATGGTTGATGGCATTCATGAAACGCGTGCGTCTTGATGACGAACTGATTTCACAGGGCATCTGCGCCGATCGCGCGGATGCCCTTCGCACTCTTATGGCCGGCTTGGTCTCGAGTGGCGGTGAGCGCTTGACTTCGCCGGGTCTTAAGGTGACCCCGGGCCTGCCGCTGCACGTGAAGGGGCGCATTCCCTATGTTGGCCGCGGCGGTCTTAAGCTCGAAGGCGCGCTTGATGCGTTTGGCATCAATCCGACGGGCCTTGCCTGTCTGGATGTGGGCTGCTCTACCGGCGGCTTTACCGATTGCCTGCTCAAGCGCGGAGCTGCGACCGTTGTCTCGGTGGACGTGGGTCGCGCCCAGTTCGATTGGTCGTTGCGTCAGGACGATCGCGTGACGCTGCATGAGCGCACAAACGTGACACAGCTGCCTGAGCTTGGCTATGCCGGCACCATCGACTTGGCTGTGTGTGATGTCTCGTTTACCAGCATCGCGAACATTATCGATGCGGTGCTGGCGTGCCTGGAGCCCACGGGTGCATTCTGCACGCTCGTAAAGCCGCAGTTTGAGGCTCCGGCGGCGCTGGTGGGCGAGGGGGGCATTGTGACCGATCCCGCCGTGCGCCGCGATACACTCGTGGCGGCGGTTGAACTCTTTGCTGCCAAGGGCCTGTTCCCGGTCGATGTGTGCGTGTCGCCCATTCATGGTGCCAAGGGCAACGTTGAGTTTTTCCTGTACGGCACGAGATTTGACCCCGGCGATCGCTCGCAAGACGAGCTGCAATCCCAGGTATCGGTTATGAGCGAGAAAGCTGCAACGCTATGAAGGTCTTTCTGGTTCCCAATTACTACAAGCAAGAGGCGGTCGAGAGCGGCCTGATGCTCGAGCTTTGGCTGACTCGCCAGGGCTATGAGGTCGCATGGGCTGCCGACCAGCGATCCAAGATTCAGAGCACGCCTGATATTGACGGCTCCGATCTGGTCATTACGCTCGGCGGCGACGGCACGTTGCTGCGCGCTGCCCGCATCCTCAACCATCGTGAGATTCCTATCCTCGGTCTTTCCTATGGTCACCTGGGTTTTTTAACTGCTGCGAGTCCCGAGGAGCGCGACATTCTGCAGGTCGTGAGCGACGCCCTGTCCGGCGAGCTGCATGTGAGCCGTCGCGCTACCATCGCCGCGGATATCGTGTCCGTGCGCGAAGATGGTACGAAGGATGTCGTGCGCACCTTCGCCCTCAACGACATGGCGCTTACGCGCGGCCCCCTGTCCGATATGGTCGAGTTTGACATCACGGTGTCCGGTCACCATATCGACCGCCTACGCGGTGACGGTGTCGTCGTTTCGACGGCGACTGGTTCTACGGGTTACGCGCTCAGCGCCGGTGGCCCCATCGTGAGCCCTGACTATACGGGCATGGTCTGCGTACCCATTGCGCCGCACACCATTCAAGCTCGCGCTTTCTTGACTTCGCCGAGCGATGTCGTCGAAATCTTTATGTCTGATGACCGTCCGAGCGTTCCGGCGATCGCTATCGATGGACAGTTTATTACCTGCGACGGCACGGTCGAGAGCGTGGCCGTGCGCCGAGGCCCCGGCGATGTGCTGCTGCTCGACTACGGCCCCGAGAGTTTTTACAACTCGGTGAGCCGCGTATTCTACGGAGTCCGCCATGATCGATGAGCTGCAGGTTTCTAACATTGCACTCATTCGCGAGGCGACGCTGGTGCCGAGTGCCGGCCTGACTGTCCTGACTGGCGAGACCGGCGCCGGCAAGACCGCGCTGCTCTCGGCCCTCAAACTTATTTTGGGCGAGCGCGCGGATTCGTCGACGGTGCGCGAGGGCGAGGCGCTCGCGAGCGTCGAGGCACGACTCTTCGACGGGCCGCACGACACGGAAGGGTTCACCGTACAGCGCAGCCTTTCTGCCGAGGGCCGCAGCCGCGTGAAGATTGACGGGCGCATCGCCAGTGTGCGCGAGCTTTCGGAGCGCGTTGGCGTGATGATGGATTTGTGCGGCCAGCACGAGCACCAACGCTTGCTCGATCCGGCACATCACGTTGCGATGGTCGATGCGTGGGCGGGGCGCTCTGCGCTCGAGGCACTCGAGCACTACCGTGCTTGCTTTAAGGCTTCGCGCGCTGCCGCTAAGGAGGTTCGACGTGTCGAAGAGACCTCGCGTGCGCAGGGGAGCCGCGTCGAGGAAGCACGCTTTGCGCTCGAGCGCATCGGCGAGGTCGACCCCAAACCGGGCGAGTATGAGGAACTCGAGGAACTGCTGCCGCGCTCCGAACATGCCGAGGTACTGGTTGCCACGGCTAACGATGCCCATGCATCGCTTGCCTCTGAAGGGGGAGCGCTCGATGCCGTGAACAGCGCCGTGGCAGAGCTTTCCCGAATGGCTACCGTCGATCGCAAACTCGGCGACATTGCCGATGCACTTTCGGATGCCTGTATCTCCCTTGAGGATTGCGCGAACGAACTTCGTGCCTATCGCGATGGCGTCGCCTTCGATCCGCGCGAGCTCGCTCGCATGCGTGAGCGGTATTCCGACCTCAAGGGCCTGCTGCGTCAGTGGGGTCCTACCATGGACGATGTTTTTGCCATGCGCGATCGCTCGCAAGAGCTGCTGTCCCTGGTCGATGATGGCGATGAGCAGATCAAAAAGGCGCGTGAGGCACTCGGGAGCGCTGAGCGCGAGTTGTTTACCGCTGCCAAGGCACTTAAGCGCGCTCGCAATACGGCGGCCCCGCGCTTCTGCCACGAGGTTGGCCGCCAGATGGCTCGCCTGGAAATGGGCGGCGCCGAGCTCGTCTGGGAGTCGCGCGATCTTCCCCGTGCTGAGTGGACGCCCGTTGGTCCTTCGAGCTACGAGCTGCTATACCGTAGCGGTGCTGGTTTGACGCCGCGTCCCCTGCGTCGAATTGCGTCGGGCGGCGAGCTCAGCCGCGTCATGTTGGCAAGCAAAGTTGTCCTCGGTAATGCGGACGGTGTCGATACGCTTGTGTTTGACGAGGTCGATGCTGGTGTCGGTGGCTCCACGGCGCGTGCACTCGCGGGCGTGCTGGCAGATCTCGCCGCATCAGGTGATTGTCGTAACCCACTTGGCGCAGGTCGCCGTCATGGCCGACAAGCATTATGTCGTCAGCAAGGAACCGGGCGATGTTCCCCAGACGCATTTGGACGAGGTAACCGGCGAAGCGCGTATCGCCGAGATCGCCCGCATGTTGAGCGGCGATCAGTCCGAGGCAAGCTTGGTCCACGCAAAGCAGATGCTCGAAGAAGCTCGAGGTTAGGTCGTATCAGCGGTGTTGGTGGGACAAAATAGACTGAAATTTTTGTCCCACTACGCGTTTTACTCCACAACCTTATCCGGCTGGATGAGCTCCTCGTAGTAGCTGATATGCTCACGCGCGTCTTCAATCTCGGGCAGCAGGAAGTTGTAGATGACTTCGATGATCATCGTGGCGCTGATCTTGGAGAACGCAAAGTCGCCCGTCGTCAGCAGCGCTTCGTGGTTGACGGTATTAAAAGTGTAGTCTGCCAGGCGCGCGAGCGGGGATTTGCTGTCACTGCTGATGACGACTACGGTTGCGCCGCAGTTGCGAGCCGCTTTTGCCATGCGATTCAGTCGGCGCGATTTACCGGAGTTTGAGATTAGCACGATGACGTCACCCGGGCGTAACGTGAGCGCAAAGCCGATTGATGTCTCGCTAATGGTGCTCGCCATGCAGCGCAGGCCCAGCTGCGAAAACTTAAACGTCGCATCGAGCGCGACCGCGTTCGTATTGCCCACGGCTGCAAACTCAATAACCCCTGCATGCTTAAAGGCATGCACAACAGCCGCCAGCGTATCGTGGTCGATTCCGTCGATGGTCGCATTAAGCTCGCTTACCTTGGCAGCCAGGATGTTCTTGAGGCTCTGCTCCATATTGTCGAGCGAGACCTCGTCGGTCAGGCCCTCGTTGCGCTGGCTTTCCAAATCCCTCGCCAACGAAAACTGAAAGCTGCGGAAGCTACCAAAGCCCAGCTTGCGGCAGAAGCGCGAAACGGTCGCTTCGGACGTGGCAGCGGCGCGCGAGAGCTGAGCCGCCGTGAGGCGTGGCGCCTCGGACTGGTGCTCCAATATATAGTCGACAATGCGCTGCTCGGACTCGCTGTATCCCTGGTGGGTACTAATGAGGGAAAGTGCGCTTTTGCTACTATCGGTCATGGATGGCTCCTGGTTGGCATGAAAATCTAACTTGATTTGCAATGCCATAGTATACGGGCATTTTCAATTACAAGATACACCTTGCCGTTTCAAGTGTTGATGGTAAACTTTCACTTGCCGTTTACGGTTATGAAAGAACCTTTCACCGGAGAATTGCGCCTTGTCTCTTCTCACGCGGACGGTAGGTTGGTATCTTTCAAGTGTGGAAAAACGCGCATCGAAGCGCGTGTAGGGGAGCGCCCGCGGGCGCTGTACTCAAGAAGGAGGGACACATGGCTAAGTTTGACATCATCGCCGCGACCGGTTGCCCGACCGGCATTGCGCACACCTTCATGGCGAAGGAGGCGCTGGAGAAGGCAGCTGCCGAGCGCGGTCTGACCATTAAGGTCGAGACTCATGGCCAGGTCGGTGTCGAGAACGAGCTCACCAAGAGTGAGATCGCTGGTGCCAAGGCCGTCGTCGTCGCAGCCGACAAGGATGTCCAGGCTGAGCGTTTCGCCGGCAAGCCCATGGTTTCCGTTGGTGTTTCCAAGGCCCTGTCCGTTGAGGCCGCCGGTAAGCTGATTGACCGCGCGCTCGCCGCCAAGGGTGACGACACGGTTGCGGCTGCTGCCGATGTCGAGGACGAGGTCGAGGAGAAGGAGTCCATCGGCCACATCATCTACAAGCACCTCATGAACGGCGTCAGCCACATGCTGGTCTTCGTCGTTGCCGGTGGTGTTCTGACCGCCGTCTCGTTCCTGTGGGGCATTACGTCCTTCGATTCGACGGCGTCTGACTACAACAGCTTTGCTGCGATGCTCAAGATCATCGGCGGCATCGCCATGAACCTCATGGTTCCGGTGCTTTCCGCCTACATCGCCGAATCCATCGGCAAGCGCCCGGCGCTCGTCCCCGGCTTTGTTGCCGGTATGATCGCCATCCAGGGCCTGCCTGTTAACGCCGAGACCGGCATGATCGACGCCGGCGGCGCCGGCGTGGGCTTCGGCTTCCTGGGCGGCATCGTCGGCGGCTTCCTCGCCGGTTATGTCATCCTGCTGCTCGAGAAGGTCTTTGCCGGTCTGCCCAAGAACCTGGACGGCCTCAAGGCTATCTTCCTGTACCCGCTGTTCTCGACGGCCATCGTCGGCCTGGTCATGCTCGGCATTTCCGGGCCCATGGCTGCCATCAACACCGCCATGATGGACTTCCTCAAGGGCCTGTCCGCCTCTGGCGCCGTTGTCCTGGGTCTTGCCATTGGCTGCATGTGCGCCTTTGACATGGGCGGCCCGGTCAACAAGGCTGCTTACGTCACTGGTACCGCTATGCTCACCGAGGCTCTGGCCGCCGGTGTTGGCACCGACACTTACAACTTCGGCACCAACTTCATGGCTGCCGTCTCCGCCGCTTGCATCGTTCCGCCGCTGATCACCACCTTCGCCGTCGTTGTCGGCAAGAAGTACTTCAGCCAGGAGGACCATGACGCCGGTGTCGTCAACCTCATCCTTGGTTGCACCCACATCACCGAGGGCGCCATTCCGTTCATGACCAAGAACATCTGGCCCGTCATGCCCATCATGATGCTCGGTTCCTCTATCGCTTCGATCCTGACCATTATGTTCAACGTTCACGATCCGGCGCCTCACGGTGGCTTCCTGGTCCTGCCCGTTGTCGAGAACGGTCCGCTGTGGGTCCTCGCGATCCTCATCGGCGCTGTGGTCGGTGGCATCCTGTTCGTAGCCTTCAAGAAGTACGACTTCGAGAAGAACCAGAAGGCCGCTCCTGCAGCCAAGCCGGTTGAGGCCCCCAAGGCCGCTGCCGTAGAGGCCCCCAAGGCCGAGGCTGCCGACTTCGTGAAGGTCGAGAATGTCTTTGTCGCCGAGGACTTCGCTTCTCGTGACGAGGCTCTGAGCTTCGTTTCCAACCAGGCCGTCAAGGCCGGTATCGCCAGCGACGCCGACGCCGTGATGAACGCCTTCCTGGCCCGCGAGGCCGAGGGCACCACGGGCATGATGGAGGGCTTCGCTATCCCGCATGCCAAGTCCGATGCCATTACCGAGGCTGCCGTCATCGTCGTCAAGGACGAGTCCGGCGTGACCGGTTGGGACACCATGGACGGCGCTCCCGTCAACGTGGCTATTGCCCTGCTCATCCCCGGCGCCCAGGCCGGAACCACGCACCTCAAGATCCTGTCCAAGGTCGCCGAGGCGCTCATGGACGAGGACTTCCGTGCCACCGTCAAGGGTTCCACCGACGCCGCCGAGATCGCCAAGACGATCAACGCCCGCTTGGTCTAATTCCACGGTACGCGAATAACATCGCCCCCTGTATATAAGGCGGAGCCCCTCTCCAGGGCCTCCGCCTTTTTTCTATCCCTCCCATAAGTTGCGGTGAAATAGGGACTGTTTAAACGATTCAACCCCAAATTCAGTCCCTATTTCAC
>ERZ773185.2079-NODE-2079-length-13579-cov-26.158533_pt1 | contig 13579 bp, 10 predicted proteins | sample MGYA00580531_ERZ773185 | MGnify/ENA primary metagenome ERZ773185 (study PRJEB29015, sample SAMEA2737799) | human gut metagenome | biome: human gut; feature: human-associated habitat; material: faeces | place: China | collected 2012 ...
AATATTTTAACGAAACAGACCACCTGATCTACTGTTCCAAATGCAATACGCCAAGGCAATGCAGGCATGAATTACAGGGAAAGCAGGTTAATGAAGAACTGTTGGACGATGCGGTTGCAGAAGTAATTGCTAAATTGGTCGGCAATCCAAAATTCGCAGCTATGATGCAGGAAAAGATCAATATGAAAGTAGATACTACTGCTATTGAACAGGAAATCTCAGCCTACAGTTTCCTTCCTTTGTTATGAAAAAAGTGTATCAGAAAAATATGGGGGCTAATAGATACGGATGATTACGTACTTACCTTTGTGATGTTACACGCCCTTTGGGAACTATGCTTTCAACCTTTGAGCATGATTCGGACGGCGAATGGAATCGCCTTGGTTTAATACCACTGAGAGAAGCCCTGCACTCCAATCGTTGGAAACAGCCCGAACTGGAACAGGTGTCCAGTGATTTTCTGGCAAAAAAATATCTCACCGGTGATCCGGTGAGAATGTATGTGGCACTTCGTGTCTGGAATGAATATTTGAAGGCAAGAGAACCACGAGATCGGGAATCTGCCTGCGACCGTTTTATTGGAAAAATGAATAGCTTCACTGCTCTATTTATGGGGAATCCACCTCTTGACTTTGATGAGGATATAGGAAAGCCTAAGCGTCTGAATGTTTCCACGCATATTCATGGTTCTGTGCCGCAGGAAGATACTCGGCTTGACCTCTGGTATCCAGACAGCAAACGGAAAATGGAGTGTGTTGCTGCCTATTCGTCCCTGTATCCGCTGATGATCTATTATCTGAACCGCCTGAACGATTGGGGGCTGTATTTCCGGAAATGCAAAATCTGTGGGAAAGTATTTCTTGCCAAAAGCCAACGATATGAGCTGTGCAGTGATAAGTGCCGTAAAAAGCAATCTCTCCAGAACAAGCGTGAGTTTGATGAACGAGCCAAAGAAAACAATTATGATCTGCTCTACAAAAACGAGTGCCAGAACTGGCGAAACAAAATCAATAAGGCAAAGAAAACTCCTGGCTTTCCTGCTGACCGTCTGGAAGAAATGTTGGCTGCTTTTGAATCCTTCAAAAAAGAAGTCTTGCAACGGAAACAGGCTGTGAAAAAGAAAACAGCCAGCCCGAAGGAATTTTCGGACTAGCTGCTCCAGCAGAGCAATATCATTGTGGAACTGGCTGAATTGGAAAACTGACACTTCAGCAGTAAATTATTTCAGACCGAATGATTTCTTCTGCCCGATTGCGAATGCTGTTCATTGCCCTAACCCACGCCATCTGATCACAAGCTTTCACTTCCTCCGTTATTCCTTCGGTTTCTTTCATCTGGACAATGATATAATCCAGCCGGTTCTGTGCCTGCTCATTCAGATCTGCCAGATATGTCCATAGTTTGCCGGACAAAATCAGGTCATTATACCGGGCTGGGCGGTACAACTCCAGATAGGCTTTGTGCATACGCCCCCAAATCCCAATGGGGCGGTTTTCTTCCGGAAACTGTAAGTCTGGAATGTAATAGTCACCGACCAGCGTATAGATGATGCCGTTTTGACAGGTTTTTCTTCGGTAAGTGTTCCATAAGCGACCTCCTGTATTCGATTTTTCTCCGAATCCAGCTGATCGTGTCCCTGTTCATGTCAAATTCAAGGCAGCTGAACTCTTAGTCAACAAACATGATACATCGTTATTAATCCTTTGAAAAATCAAACTGATTTAATTCCAAAACATTATTAAATATAAGTTTAGCTAAGAATTCTGTTCTCTTTTGCGGATCAAAACTTTTACTTTTATACTGTTTCACAACACCCCGACAAGAAAAAAATGTAGATTTTTCATATACATCCCATTTTTCGCTTAACGGTTTCTTGCCGAGATTTCCATTTAATTTCTCTTCTAGAGGAATTAAATTACCTATCTGAGAATTTTTTATATCTTCAGCATCCGGAAGCATATGTTCTATAGAAAACTCAGAGACTTCATTTCTTTGAGAGACAAACTTTTCAATCACTTCAAGAACCACTTGAACACGTTTTTTGTTTTTATCTCCTGTATAAAGGCCAAAATGTTTAGACCAACCAATATTTTTAAAAGCATTTAAAAACCACTCATAGCCCGGTAATTTTCCTTTTAGGTCAGTGGCAAATTCCTGTAATACCTCATCAGAGTAATTCTCTTCAAGGAGTTTTGAATACTTAAACACCACATCTTCTAATTTATTGGATTTTTCTTCTCCAATAATTGTATAACACACAAAAAAATTATAAATATATTTTAGAGTAAGCTCATATTTCTTTGCATCAAGAATTTCCTTTTCTTTTTGATGCATTAAGCTAAGTAGGATCGGTCTAAATTGTTCAAATCTTTTCACTCTAAAAAAGTCAAAAATCTCAAATTCAGTGGAACTACAATTTCCTTCCCTTCCATTGCTTGGATGTATTAGCTTTTCATAGTATTCTGATTTTAACTTAATATCATTATACAAATCTGCAACTTGTTTCCCACGACTGTTTTTTTGAATAGCTTGGTATGGTGAATTATATTTATCTCGTATGTCTCCATAACGATGAATTGCATAGTGCCGTACAAACTTATCAATGGATGATCCAAGGACTCTTTCCATATCCTCCCATTTCGTTTTTGCCTCGTCACGTAGTGCAACAGGTTGAATATATCGCATAATATAATTTTTTAACAACTCATGCGATGCCAAATCCTGCCCTCTAGCGTTTAATATCTCAAAAATAGTGTACGAATCTTCCTCGGATGATGATTCTATTTTAACAGCCGTCATATCTAAAAGCGTTGCTCGTATATCTCTAAGTCTCTCTTGAATATCTTTTACTGATTTTAAATCTTCCTTAATAGAAAAGTAGAAAAATTTTATAGCATCACCAATATTCTTATCTCTTGATTTAGACAGAATATGTGTATCAACAAAAGCATTAATTGACATTTTAGGATCTTTGATATTAATCATACCAGCAATGATATGACTAATTGACGTATGAAATTCTGAATTAAGAATAACCATATCTTGATTTCGATTATCCTTTGACTGAAGATACGAAACTGTTCCCCAAAAATCATCCATCATATCATTTTCATGAAAGTGTTTCATAATTGCAACCAGAAACAACGTAATAGTTGTTATTCTTTGCTGACCGTCAATAATTGTATAATAAGATAGTCCATCTTTTTTGGAACCCTTTTTCAAAACGATACTTCCAATAAAATGAGGCTTCTCTTCTGTTATTGAAAACAATACATCTTCAAAAAGATCTTGCCAACTGGATTTTTTCCAAACATATCTGCGCTGATTTCGAGGAATATCAAAAACAACTTTATTTAAAATGTCACTAATAGGATAATCTTTCGCTTCAAAAGACATTCTTCTCCTTCTTTCTATCTGTAAATTTTGAAAAGTAAGTATACTAATCGTGATAATCTTTTGTTTGTGTTTCAATTAATTATACAGAAAAACAATGAATTTGTATAGAAAAGCACAAAAACAACAATAGTTTATATCATTCCAAAATATCTCAAAGCATCTATGATAGCCGCTTCCTTTTCTGGTGGGCATTTCGGCTGTCTGGCATTTTCAGACTTTGGTTTGTTATAGTTCTCACGCTCAATAATACCGTATTTTTGTTTGACCTGGGCTATATAGAGGTGACTGACCTTCAATCCGGTATGTTCAAAGACATACTCCTTAATTCCCTCATAGGTAGCTTTACTCTCCGCAGAGGTCAAATCCAAACCTCCGAAAAAGCCCGGAAATACGCTGCTTTCTGGCACTTATTTATCTTTCCTTGACATCAAGACTACCGTCTCATTTTGTGTATCATTGTCCAAACCTAGTATAAACTCTTTTTCTATAATCGGCAACTTAAATTCTATAGATTTCAGCCACTGACCATTCTCTTTGCGTTCTTCGTAAATCTGCACATTATCCACTAACTATGAGAAAGATGAAAATGTAGATATGTCACTTGGCAATCTACTGACGCTTGCAGACTTCTATCATGTAAGCACCGATTATCTTCTTTGCCGAACCGAACTACGTAAACATACAAATAAGTCAGTATCCGATCTGCATCTCAATGATGATGCAGTTCAAATACTGACTGATGAAAAATATAATCCACGGTTATTATCAGAATTACTGTCTCATAAAAACTTCCATAAATTCATGACTAACTTAGAAATCTATATTGATGGTTTTAATGATAAAGGCATTCAGATAGCAAACGCTTTTCTTGATGTGATGAGATATAAACTGAACGAACTCAGTGCCGACTCCACCGATGCTTTTGCAAAAATATTTGATACTTCTCACATAGAGACAGAACAGTATTACCTAAACATCCTGTTGGAAGACTTAAAACCAATCGTCTCTGACCTAAGAAATACCCATATGAAAGACAGCAACACAGCCAGCGATATTGACTATCAAAGCATGGTCAAAAATATCATTGATGATTTTACTTCTCCGACTCAGATTGCTACAGAGGATACTCCCGAAGCCTCTAATGATGCTTATATTAACGGTCTCCTCCTTTTGTTCTGCAAAAATTTGGAAATGAAAATCACCCAGCTTTCTGTCGAAGAGAAACAGATCTTAAAAGAAATATTTTCCCGTTCCAAGCCGGCAAAGGAACATCGGAAACTAAGAAGACGAAATCCGAAATTGTAAAGTCAAATTACTCAGCTTCAAGACAAGCCACAGAGGATTATTCCTTTGCGGCTTGTTATATTATGACTGCTTTCCGTATGGAGTTTTCGGTTCTGCTACCATTGACAACGGTTCCTGATTGTTCAAGTCATAGGTCACTGTCTTATGCTCTGGCTCAGTAAAGGTAGACGAGCCACCGATACCAAAATATTTTTCAAAGAAAGTCTTCAGCTTGTCAATGACACCCTGCTTCTTCTTTGCTCTGCCACCACCGCCAAAGCGTGAAATCGGTGGCATAAGTTTATCTATGTCCGTTCCTGCTGTTTTAATTTCTCCATCACGGAACGCATTCTCCATGAACTTCCGTGTATCTTCCGGCTTCAGCTTTTCTTCCATGATAATCGCATTAAGGTCATGGTCTCGTTGTTCCACCACATACTCATGCCATTCATTCATGACATCATCCACATCATTGATTCCTGCAATAAAAGTTTCAATGAGCTGTTTCTTGCTACGCAGTTCCGGGCTGGCATCAATCGCCTTATTGATGGTAATCAGAACTTCCTTATCTTCGCAGTGAGTATCATGGTACTTCTTTACGAGCATAAGAATATAATCAATGTTAATTTCTATCTGCCGGATCAATTCAATCTCAAATACTACATCATCCGTAATATCCGTGCTTTCCTGACGCTTGCGTTTCCACTCATCACGTAAGTCCTGATAGCGTCCAAGGTAATCCTGTAAATCACGTTCAGAAATCAGCTCGTTCCCCTTGAACTCATCAAAGGAAAGCAGGAGATTTTTCATACGAAGAATCGCACCAAACAAAGCAATAAAATCTTTCTGGTTCTGTTCTCCGACAATCTGTGGTTCTGACAGAGGAAACTTATTATTCAAGTCTTCCATCATATCCACATACCCCGGCATTGGCTTACCATCCACAGATTCATATCCGTAATAATAATCCTTAAAGCTCTGCAGCAGAACAATGCCTCCGGCATTCTTGTCACCGAACAGGGAAATGGCGCTATCCACCCGCTTTTGCAGATTTCGAAAACATACAATATTTCCAAAGGTCTTGATGGAATTCAGAATACGGTTGGTACGGGAAAATGCCTGTATCAACCCGTGCATTTTCAGATTCTTGTCTACCCACAACGTATTCATGGTTGTAGCATCAAACCCTGTAAGAAACATATTTACTACGATCAGAATATCCAGTTCTCTATTCTTCATGCGAAGCGATACATCTTTATAGTAATTCTGAAATTTATCACTTGAAGTATCGTAATTCGTATGGAACATTTCATTATAATCCTTGATGGCTTCTTCCAGAAATTCTCTGGACGGCTGATCGAGGGCAGCGGTATCCTCTGAATTTTCTTCATCCAGAATACCATCCGCTTCTTCCTCATTTGCCCCGAAACTAAAAATAGTTGCAACTCGCAGTTTTTTGGTCGGGTCTGCTGCCATCTGCTTTTTAAATTCCTGATAATACAATTTTGCCATCGGAACGCTTGATACTGCAAAAATGGAATTAAAGCCACTGATACGCTGTTTCTGCTTGATTTCCTCTACCTCGTCCCGTTTTGCAGAGGCCACCTCCGCAATATTAGTCAGCGTATTATAGATGTAAGTTTTATCCCCACGATAGGTCTTCTGATCAAAATGTTCCAGTATATACTGTGTTACAATTCGGATACGCTCAGGAGCCATCATAACCTTTTCACGGTTGATGTCCCAGACCATCTCATCCGTGATTTCTTCTTCCACATCCATTGTTTTAATATAGTCCACCCGGAATGGAAGAACATTTTTATCGTTAATAGCATCCACAATCGTGTAGCTGTGGAGCTGGTCTCCAAAGGTCTGACCTGTAGTAAAGAATTCTGGATTCTTGGCTCTGCCGGAATTAACAGAGAAAATCGGTGTTCCTGTAAATCCAAACAGATGATATTTCTTGAAATTCTTCACAATCGCAGTGTGCATATCTCCAAACTGACTGCGGTGACATTCATCAAAAATAATGACGATATGTTTCATATACACTTCATGCCCTGGATTCTTTTTTATAAAAGTAGCCAGTTTCTGAATTGTAGTAATAATGATGTGTGCGTCCGGGTCTTCCAACTGCCGTTTTAATATGGTTGTCGAGGTATTGCTGTTGGCCGCACCTTTTTCAAAACGGTCATATTCTTTCATGGTCTGATAGTCCAGATCCTTACGGTCAACCACAAACAGCACCTTATCAATATAAGGCAGCTTTGATGCCAATCTTGCCGTCTTGAACGAAGTCAGCGTCTTGCCGGAACCTGTGGTATGCCAGATGTAACCTCCACCCTCGACACTGCCGTACTTCTTATAATTATTGGCAATTTCGATACGATTGAGAATCCGCTCCGTAGCCGTAATCTGGTACGGACGCATGACCATCAGCATATCCTCTGATGTAAAAATACAGTATTTCGTAAGGATATTCAGAATCGTATTCTTTGCGAAAAAAGTCTTTGTAAAATCAATCAGATCAGGGATCACACGGTTATTGGCATCTGCCCAGAAGCAGGTAAACTCAAAACTGTTACTGGTCTTGGTTTTACTTGCTCCCCGTTTCTCATGTTCTTTTTCCGCATTCCGTCTGGTACTGTTGGAATAATACTTTGTGTTTGTACCATTGGAAATAACAAAAATCTGAATATATTCATACAGTCCACATTCTGCCCAGAAAGAATCCCTCTGGTAACGATTAATCTGGTTGAATGCCTCACGGATGGCTACACCTCTGCGTTTCAGTTCAATATGCACAAGAGGCAGACCGTTTACCAATACCGTAACATCATAGCGGTTGTCATGCTTCGCAGCATTCTCTGTGCCAATCACGTACTGATTGATGACCTGCATCCTGTTGTTATGGATGTTCTTTTTATCTATGAGTGTAATATTCTTGGAAGAACCGTCATCTCGAGTCAGAACTTGAACATTATCCTCCTGTATCTTTCGGGTCTTTTCCACAATATGCTCATTGGGATTAGCAACAGCATTTTTGAAAAAATCATCCCATTCTGTGTCGGAAAACTGATAGTTATTCAGTTCCTCTAATTTCTTACGGAGATTGGCAATCAGGTCTTTCTCCGTGTGAATAGGTAGATATTCATATCCCTGTTCACACAGCAGACGGATAAACTCCTGTTCCAGTGCTGCTTCGCTCTGATAACTATCAGAACGCTTCTTGACTGGCTCATATTCTGTGACAACGGTATTCTCCGATGTCTCCGCTACAATATTAAAGTACGGCACATCCTCGCCTCCTTACTTTGGTAATTCTTTAAAGGATAACAGCTTATCCCTGTAATATTCATATTGCTTCTGACGAGCTTCGATTTCTGCCGGAAGTCCTGCTGACAGGTCATTGCAGAGAGTATCAAAACGGTTAAGGACTTCCACTATACGATTCTGTTCCTCAATTGATGGTATCTGCAAAATAAACTTGCGAATTTTCTCCATCGGTATATTTTTCATGGATGAAGATTGAAGCAGACGATTTATTTGTGTATCCCAAAATGCATTTGTTTGAAAAAAGTAACGCATATATTCTGGATTTACAAATTGAGTGTCTGCTCTTATTAATGCAACATTAGGTGCAAGATAATACTTATCATTTTCATTAATCACTGCAACTTGACCAATTGTCCCAACATATGTAAATAACATATCTCCACTACAAAGTTTACTTCTGTTTAACTTTGTCAAGTCACTTTTATCAATATATTTTACATCTGTCAGATCAATCTTTCCGTTCTTAACATTTAACCCACGAAGTGCAATAATTTTACCTTCATCCGAATAGGTGACATACTTAGTAAATTCATACCCCGCAAGTTTTGTAACAGTTGCTATAGCGCCAAGTTCAATGGAAACATAGCCAAACACATATTGAATGAGCTTAATTGCGCTCAGCTCTGTCTGTCTGTCTGTCTGTCTGTCTGTCTGTCTGTCTGTCATGAGCGTGCTGCTTGTTTCAGCAAATGTCAAGAGCAAATCACGATAATATTCATATTGCTTCTGACGTGCTTCTATTTCGGCTGGCAAGCCAATATTCAGGTCAGTGCAAATTGACTCGAAGTTATCAAGCACCTCTACTAACTTACTTTGTACATCCTTAGATGGAACTGGTACCTTATATGTAAGCACCTTCTGAAAATCCAGAGAATCCACTGTTCCACCTTGCTTTTTCGTTTTTACCAAAATGTCATTTCCTTTTCCCTGTAATACATGAAAAGCGTACCTCGGAAGAATGTCTTCATTAACAACAAGCATTTTTATATCCTGATTAATGGTAGTTTCAAAAGGTACATAGGCAACTGGAAAAGTATGTTTTAAAATTCCAGACCTTGTTACCACGGCAATACTATTTGCCGGATATACTATCATAGATGCTTCTTTTACTGCCTTTTCTGTAATGTGGTCCTGTGTATCTTCTAATGTTGACGATTTCATGTCTTTTGATGAAATCCAAGGGATTGTGCCTTGATCCCAAAAACTCTTTTCTGACATAGATGGCGTTTTTCCACCAGACCACTTTCCCAACTCAGCAAGCGGCTTCATTGGATAAATTCCATCATGAGAAAGTACTTTATCTCTGTAAAATTCATACTGTTTCTTCCGAGCTGTAAGCTCAGCTGTAAGCTCGGCTGTAAGTAACGTGAACGAGTCCAAAATATGAACTATTTCACGTTGTACCTCCAGAGGAGGTACAGGAACCTTAGCTTTTAATATATTATCATTGTATAATCTCGCAATAGTTCCACCTGATGATATATTCCACGGTTTTAATTCATAACAGTATCTTAAAAAAGTATTTAAAATATTACTCTCATCGTGTGCTAACCATACAATATTAGAATCTTGATAATACGCTGGTTCGCCATCATATACTACAGTACGTCCAATTGTTCCTGCCGCAGATATTAAAATCTCACCAACTTTAGGATATGAATACTTCTCCCTATACTCTTGAAATAATTCTTCAGAAATGAAAGCGTTTGCCTCTCCTCCAAAAGTCCCAATCTTATAAAATGGTATTCCTCCGTTTGTATTAGTCTGCGATTTCAGAATACGCTTGCACATTTTAACTTGTCCAATATCCCCTAAACATTTAAATTCCACACCATTAGGACAAAGTTCATTAATTAATTCATCTAATCGGCTCATCGCATCATCTCCGTTATTTGTTCATGTGAATAATCCTCAACTTGCTTTCGCAGTATATATTCATCACTTGTCATGTACTTATCATCATATTTTGTCTTTGCAATTGGAGAAAAATAATATCCATATCCTTCCAATACTGGGTTAAAATCACTTGTAACTGCACAAGTCACCTTCGCTGTGTTCTTTCCTTTATAATCGCCTAAACGTAATGCAACCTCTCGAAGTGAAAGTTTTTTAAACCCTTGTTCAAAAAATAAAAAGCAAACGCCTCCCGCTTTGGCTTCTGAATAATATGCCAGACAATCTGGCTTTTCACGTCCTATTTTATCAATAAACTCTTTTTCGCTACGGGTCAATTCTTCATGGTTGCCAACTTTTTTCAAAATCTTATCAAAACCAAAGTGAACACCATCAATTATCCGAATATTTTCAGCCGGATAAATTGTAGGAATAAAACTGCTCCCATCATCATATGCCCAAAATGTCAAAATATTATTACCTGATCCCCACTTTTTGATTTCTGCCCTTGCCGTTTGCGGACTATCTGCCCAATATGACAGTTTTTGACCGGGAAAGAGATTTGAATACCTATTATCTTTTCTACTTAATCTCAGATTCCCGCTATGAAGTTCACTTACTGTTTTTCCATAATAACCATCGTTAAATTCAAGGCATCTAAAGAAATTAAAATCATGTGATTCTATTATCGGCAATTCCTGATGTTTCCATATATCCATTCCCCAGTATTGATTTGGAAAAAATTCTCCCATAAATCACACCTCGATTTCTGTGATGATCTTATCAATTTCATCACGGAGCACCTGCTCACGGGCAACAATTTCCTTAATTTCCGCATTCAACTTCACGATGTCAATTTTCTCTCTGGTATCTTCAGCTTCGACATAGGTGGATACAGACAAATTATAATCATTGCCGGATACTTCTTCATAGCTTGCCAGATGTGCAAAATGCTCCACGTCTTCACGTTTAGCAAACACATCCACGATACGATCAATATTCTCTGGTGTCAGCTTATTATTGTTGGTAACCTTCACACACTCGCTTGTGGCATCAATAAACAGAGTTTTATTATCCGTCTTATTCTTTTTCATTACCATGATACAGGTTGCAATCGAAGTGCCAAAGAACAAATTACTCGGCAACTGAATAACGCAATCCACATAGTTGTTATCTACCAGATATTTACGAATTTTCTGCTCTGCACCACCACGGTACATAATTCCCGGAAAGCATACGATGGCAGCAGTTCCGTTAGACGCAAGCCATGACAGACTGTGCATAATAAACGCCATATCCGCTTTGCTCTTAGGTGCCAGAACTCCAGCCGGAGCAAAACGAGGGTCATTGATGAGCAGTGGATTTTCGTCTCCCGCCCACTTAATAGAATACGGTGGATTAGACACGATCAACTCAAATGGCTCATCATCCCAGTGCTGAGGACTGAGCAATGTATCTTCACAAGCTATATCAAATTTATCAAATCCCACATCATGCAGGAACATATTAATACGGCACAGGTTGTAGGTTGTAATGTTAATCTCCTGTCCATAAAAACCATTACGGATAGCATCCTTACCAAGAATTTTCTCAGCCTTCAGAAGCAATGACCCTGAACCGCAAGCCGGGTCATACACTTTATTAATTTCTGTTTTTCCTACTGTTCCAAGACGTGTAAGCAATTCAGACACATCTGCCGGAGTAAAAAACTCTCCACCAGATTTTCCGGCATTCGATGCATACATGGTCATAAGGTACTCATATGCATCACCAAAGGCATCAATGGAATGATCTTTCACATCTCCCAGATTCATTTCACCTACGCCATTCAGCAGCTTTACAAGTTTTTCATTACGCTTTGCAACGGTAGAACCCAGTTTATTGCTGTTTACATCATAGTCATCAAACAGTCCGGCAAAGTCGCTCTCTGCCTCACTGCCTTTCGCTGATTCCTCAATGTGGCGGAACACACGCTCCAGTGTTTCATTTAAGTTTTCATCATTCGCAGCATTAGCACGGACATTACAGAAAAGTTCACTCGGAAGGATAAAAAATCCCTTTTCCTCTACCAGTCCTTCTCTTGCTTCTTCTGCATCCTCATCCGACATTTTTGCAAAGTCAAAATCGGTGTTACCTGCATCAATCTCACCGCTGTTTATGTAATTACACAGATTTTCAGAAATATAACGATAGAACATCGTGCCAAGAACATAATTTTTGAAGTCCCAACCATCGACTGCTCCACGCAACTCATCTGCAATTGCCCATATTGCACGGTGCAGTTCATCACGTTCCTGTTCCTTTTTGGTATCAACCATTCTCTTTTCCTCCGTTATCCTCTGGTACAAATTCCAGAATATCATCAACGCCACAGTTCAGAACACGGCATATACTCTCTACGCTTTCGAGGGAAATATACCCATTACGTTTCAGCCGTGTGATGATATTTGCGGAGAAGCCAGCCTCCTGCTGCAACTGTGCATTCGTCATATTTTTTTCTATCAGTAAATGGAATAATTTTTTATAACTGACCGCCATGTCATCCCTCCATTATTTTGCCAACATATATAAGGAAAGTATATCACGAAAACGTGAATTTTTCAATTTGTATCACAATCTCTTCAATCCATATCATCTGATTAGATATGATAGATATTATTTATATCAGTCTTAATATCTCTCAGTATCATTACCTTGTTCCTTGAACACTTCCATATCAGTAAAAAGGACATCCCCTTACCTGTAAAATCTACAGTTCCGGAATGTCCTTTTTTCCATACTTCACTATATTTTTAACACATGATGCTGCTTATCCACAATCTATATGATTCCAAAATGTCTAAACGCCTGCATAATTGCATCTTCCTTCTCCGGTGTACACTGTGGCTGTCTCGCATTCTCAGATTTAGGCAAATTAAAATTCTCACCGACATCCAATCCACACTTCTTCTTAATCTGTGCGATATACAGTGATGAAACCTTAAGTCCTGTCTGCTCCAGTACATAAGTCTTTATCTGCTCATAAGTTGCTTTTCCTTTGAATTCAGATAAATCCATATCCTCCAGAGAGAAGTCCACCTTCACTTTTCTGCTGTCGGCCATTCTCCGTTCCACTTCGGTCCACGCTGAGCAAAGGTCCACCGGACCTTTAGCGCCCTTGGAAAGTAAGACAACCGTCTCAACGGTACTTTCGTTGTCCCAACAAAGTTCCTGTGTCTCCCTGTCTCCGAAATACACAGGAAAACGGAACTTTATGTGCTTCAGGAATCTGCCATCTGGCTGCTCCTGCTCGTAAGTGTCCACCCGTTCTACAAAGCTGTTAAGAAATTCTTTCTTCTCCAGGTCGGTGAACTTATCATATAGTTTATCAAAATATAAAAGAAATTGATAGACGTTTTCTTCTGATATTTTCTGTTGCCGGATATTCAGCAGGCGATTCTTAACTTCTTCTATACTGTTCTCCACGCCTTCAATTTCATCATATAGACGATATAAGCGTGTCTCCATATCCTGATATTTCTTTTCATAAAATTTATCCATGATATCCAAACTATCCATCTGCTGTCCAAGTCTTGCTTTTGCTCCGGTCAGTTGCCTGTGCTGTTTTTCCAGTCTTTCAATCTCTTTTTCTATTTCTTCTGTATCTATTCTTGAACCGATTTTATTCAGA
>ERZ773185.2087-NODE-2087-length-13528-cov-2.260818_pt1 | contig 13528 bp, 10 predicted proteins | sample MGYA00580531_ERZ773185 | MGnify/ENA primary metagenome ERZ773185 (study PRJEB29015, sample SAMEA2737799) | human gut metagenome | biome: human gut; feature: human-associated habitat; material: faeces | place: China | collected 2012 ...
CAACGGCAGTGACAGATTGGTCACATCATCGTAAATACCAACCGTAAAGCGCGCTTTCGGTTTAGCCGCGTTGAGCTCGGCAAATACCGCCAGTACACAGTCCGGGCCAAATTCTTTGGATGAAAGACCATAGCGCCCACCAATGACACGGGGCAGAGTTTCGCGCTCGCCATTATTAAAGGCTTCTGCCAGTGCGGTCATCACATCCAGATAGAGCGGTTCTGCCTGGGCACCGGGTTCTTTGGTTCTGTCCAGTACCGCCACGCTGCGTACGGATCCCGGCAGAGCTTGCAGTAAATGTTTAGCGGAGAAGGGGCGGTACAGGCGAACTTTCAGCACGCCGACATTTTCGCCACGGGTTAGCAATTCATCAATCACTTCTTCACAGGTGCCAATGGCAGAGCCCATCAGGATAATCACCCGTTCCGCTTGCGGATGCCCGTAATATTCAAACGGCTGATACTGACGACCTGTCGCGGCAGAGAAATCATTCATCGCCTGTTCAACATGGTCATAGACCGCGTTGTACCATGGGTTGGTGGCTTCGCGAGACTGGAAATAAGTGTCAGGATTGGCGGACGTACCGCGGATCACCGGATGTTCCGGGTTGAGCGCCCGGGCGCGATGAGCATCAATTTCGGCCTGCGGCATGAGATCAAGAATAGTGTCATCGGCCAGCGGGACAATTTTATTGATTTCGTGGGACGTGCGGAAACCATCAAAGAAATGAATAAATGGCACGCGGCTTTTCAGCGTCGCGATGTGCGAAATGAGAGCAAAGTCTTGCGCTTCCTGGACGTTTGCCGCACACAACATCGCGCAACCCGTCTGGCGCACCGCCATGACGTCGGAATGATCGCCAAAAATAGAGAGTGCATGTGTGGCAACGGTACGTGCCGCTACATGCAGGACAAACGGTGTTAGTTCGCCTGCCAGTTTGTACAGCGTCGGGATCATCAGCAGCAAACCCTGCGATGACGTAAACGATGTTGAAAGGGCACCCGTCTGCAAAGCGCCATGCACGGTAGCGATAGCACCCGCTTCCGACTGCATTTCAACCACGCGTGGTGTGTCTCCCCAAACGTTCTTCAAGCCGTTTCCGGCCCAGGCATCAGCCTGTTCTGCCATCGTGGAACTGGGGGTAATAGGGTAGATGGCGATAACTTCACTGGTGCGAAATGCGACCGAAGCAACCGCGCCATTACCGTCAATAGTAATCATATGACACCCTTACATTGCGCAAATGAGGGGCGCACGAAATTGCTGCGCGCCCAGTAGTAATCTTTCAATTTTAGCAAATGGCTTTCTTCTGCATTTTCGCTTTTGTGTCCCCCACATCAGCGTAATGAATGTTTTGATCAAACAGAGGGCAAAAAAATAGCCATAAAAAAGTAAAAATGCGGGGCAACGCGCAGGACAGCTCTCGACGTCGCCCTCTGTGCTGCCTATTATTTATGGAGGTGTCGTTTGGCTTGAAGATCAGAGGAAGAAGAGATGCGAGCAGCGTTTTGGGTAGGGTGTGCCGCTTTATTGTTGTCGGCGTGTAGTAGTGAACCTGTTCAGCAGGCGACTGCGGCGCACGTAGCGCCAGGTTTAAAAGCGTCGATGTCCAGTAGTGGAGAAGCAAATTGTGCAATGATCGGCGGTTCGCTTTCTGTTGCCCGTCAACTGGATGGTACGGCGATTGGGATGTGTGCATTACCCAACGGCAAACGCTGTAGCGAACAGTCACTTGCCGCCGGGAGCTGTGGCAGCTATTAATTCATTAAATCCGCCAGCTTATAAGTTAATGTCTGTTTCGCGGTCGCCAGCGTTAACTGGTTCGCGGTCAGATCCACTTGTGCACCTTCTTTCAGCATTTCGCTAATGGTGTTATCGAGTTCATTAAGCTGCGGGTTAGCGCACATCATACGGGTCATTGCCAGCCCTTTGGCTGTCAGTTCACCATTAGACAGTTTGCCTTCACCGCTAAAGCGGTTACACATGCTGCCGGAAATCATCATTTTTTCACCAAAGCTGATTTCTGGCGGATTTTTATCGCTGGTCACGGGCTTACCGTTTACGCTTTCCAGCACAAAGCGATGATGCTGTAGCTGTTCTGGCGTAACAGCAATTTTGTCATTACTTACACATCCCGCCATCAGCAGGCTTAGCGCAACAAACGCGGCTACTTTCTTCATTGTGGTTCTCAATTACAGTTTCTGACTCAGGACTATTTTAAGAATAGAGAATGAAAGGTCATTGGGGATTATCTGAATCAGCTCCCCTGGAATGCAGGGGAGCGGCAAGATTAAACCAGTTCGTTCGGGCAGGTTTCGCCTTTTTCCAGATTGCTTAAGTTTTGCAGCGTAGTCTGAGAAATACTGGTCAGAGCTTCTGCTGTCAGGAATGCCTGGTGCCCGGTAAACAGCACGTTGTGGCAGGCAGACAGGCGACGGAATACGTCATCCTGGATCACGTCGTTGGATTTATCTTCAAAGAACAGATCGCGTTCGTTCTCATACACGTCCATACCCAACGAACCAATTTTCTGATTTTTCAGCGCTTCAATTGCTGCCTGAGAATCAATCAATGCACCGCGACTGGTATTGACGATCATCACGCCATTTTTCATCTGTTCGAAGGCGGCTTCGTTCAACAGATGATAGTTTTCCGGTGTCAGCGGGCAGTGCAGAGAGATAACGTCTGATTCAGAGAACAGGGTTGGCAGATCGACATACTCCACACCGAGTTCCAGCGCCGCTGCACTTGGATACGGATCGAACGCCAGCAGACGCATACCAAAACCTTTCAGAATGCGCAGCATCGCCACACCGATTTTACCGGTACCGATAACGCCTGCCGTTTTGCCATACATAGTAAAGCCGGTCAGACCTTCCAGAGAGAAGTTAGCATCACGGGTACGCTGATACGCGCGGTGAATACGGCGGTTCAGCGTCATCATCATACCGATGGCGTGTTCAGCAACGGCCTCTGGATCATAGGCTGGAACACGGACTACTTTCAGCCCCAGTTCTTTTGCCGCGTCAAGGTCGACGTTATTGAAACCGGCACAGCGCAGGGCGATATATTTAACGCCGTGCTTTTTCAGCTCTTCCAGCACCGGGCGGCTGCCGTCATCGTTTACGAAAATACATACCGCTTCGCAGCCATTGGCAGTTTTAGCGGTTTTTTCCGTCAGCAGAAAGTCAAAAAATTCCAGCTCAAAGCCAAAGGACTCGTTCACCTGTTGCAGGTACTTCTTGTCGTACTGTTTTGTGCTATAAACGGCGAGTTTCATAAGACTTTCTCCAGTGATGTTGAATCACATTTAAGCTACTAAAAATATTTTACAAAATTTCAAATATAATTGAAAGCTATGGCGATATTGAAAAATTCATCAACAACTATGCTTAGTGTAGGCGCAACCTTCAACTGAACGGTTAAACATGCCACAATACCCGTATTGAATGCTTAATTTTTCGCTAAATCAGGATATTAACTACCCATGCTGGGTAAATATAAAGCCGTTCTCGCGCTGTTATTACTGATTATTCTTGTGCCGTTGACGCTGCTGATGACGCTCGGGCTGTGGGTTCCCACGCTGGCGGGCATCTGGCTACCGCTCGGGACACGTATTGCATTAGATGAAAGCCCACGCATTACGCGTAAAGGTTTAATCATTCCCGATCTCCGTTATCTGGTGGGAGATTGTCAGCTTGCGCATATCACCAACGCCAGCCTTTCACATCCCAGCCGCTGGTTATTGAACGTCGGCATGGTAGAACTTGATTCTGCTTGTCTGGCGAAATTGCCGCAGACGGAGCAATCGCCAGCCGCTCCAAAAACACTCGCGCAGTGGCAGGCCATGCTGCCTAACACCTGGATCAATATCGATAAACTGATTTTTTCTCCCTGGCAGGAATGGCAGGGAAAACTCTCTCTCGCATTAACCTCTGATATCCAGCAACTGCGTTATCAGGGCGAAAAAGTTAAATTTCAAGGCCAGCTGAAAGGGCAACAACTTACAGTCAGCGAACTGGATGTCGTCGCGTTTGAAAATCAGCCGCCGGTAAAACTGGTGGGGGAATTTGCTATGCCGCTCGTGCCGGATGGACTTCCTGTAAGTGGGCATGCTACTGCGACGTTAAACTTGCCGCAGGAACCGTCACTGGTGGATGCAGAGCTGGACTGGCAGGAAAATAGCGGGCAATTGATCGTGCTGGCACGGGATAACGGCGATCCGTTGCTCGATTTGCCGTGGCAAATTACTCGTCAACAATTGACCGTAAGCGATGGTCGCTGGAGCTGGCCGTATGCAGGTTTTCCTTTGAGTGGCCGACTGGGTGTCAAAGTCGACAACTGGCAGGCAGGGCTTGAGAACGCTCTGATCAGCGGACGACTGAGTGTGCTGACCCAGGGGCAAGCGGGTAAAGGCAACGCGGTGCTAAATTTTGGCCCAGGAAAATTAAGCATGGATAACAGTCAGCTGCCTCTGCAGCTGACCGGTGAAGCGAAACAGGCGGACCTCATTTTATATGCCCGCTTACCCGCGCAGCTAAGTGGAAGTCTGACTGACCCAACGCTGGCCTTTGAGCCAGGCGCGTTATTACGTTCGAAGGGAAGAGTCATCGATTCGCTGGACATCGATGAAATCCGCTGGCCTTTAGCGGGTGTAAAAGTCACCCAACGTGGTGTTGACGGACGTTTGCAGGCCATCTTGCAGGCGCATGAAAATGAACTGGGCGATTTCGTGCTGCATATGGATGGGCTGGCGAATGATTTTCTCCCTGACGCTGGCCGCTGGCAGTGGCGCTACTGGGGAAAAGGGAGTTTTACACCGATGAATGCCACCTGGGATGTCGCAGGAAAAGGTGAGTGGCATGACAGCACGATTACGCTGACCGATCTCTCCACCGGTTTCGACCAGTTACAATACGGTACGATGACGGTAGAAAAGCCGCGATTAATTCTCGACAAGCCCATCGTCTGGGTACGTGACGCACAGCATCCCTCCTTTAGCGGCGCGCTGTCACTGGACGCCGGGCAAACGCTGTTCACTGGCGGCAGTGTGTTACCGCCATCAACCTTAAAATTTAGCGTCGATGGGCGCGATCCGACCTATTTCCTCTTTAAAGGCGATTTACATGCTGGTGAGATTGGCCCGGTTCGGGTAAATGGTCGCTGGGACGGTATTCGTCTGCGCGGTAACGCCTGGTGGCCTAAACAATCACTGACTGTATTCCAGCCGCTGGTGCCACCCGACTGGAAGATGAACTTACGCGATGGTGAACTGTATGCTCAGGTTGCATTTTCTGCTGCGCCTGAACAAGGATTCCGCGCGGGAGGGCACGGCGTGTTGAAAGGCGGTAGTGCCAGATAATCAGGTTAACGGTGTCGATTTTGTCCTGTCTTTCCGTTTTGCCGATGGAGCCTGGCATCTGGGGACTCGCGGCCCCGTTACGTTGCGAATTGCCGAAGTGATTAATCTGGTGACAGCGAAAAATATTACGGCTGATTTGCAAGGGCGTTATCCGTGGACTGAAGAAGAACCCTTGCTGTTGACTGATGTTAGCGTCGATGTGTTAGGCGGTAACGTGCTGATGAAACAATTACGTATGCCGCAGCATGACCCGGCGCTGTTGCGGCTGAATAATCTCTCATCCAGCGAACTGGTTAGCGCCGTCAATCCGAAACAATTCGCCATGTCCGGGGCATTTAGTGGTGCATTGCCGTTATGGCTAAACAACGAAAAATGGATAGTGAAAGATGGTTGGCTGGCAAATAGCGGGCCAATGACCTTGCGGCTGGATAAAGACACCGCAGATGCGGTGGTGAAAGACAATATGACTGCGGGTTCAGCAATTAACTGGTTGCGCTATATGGAAATTAGCCGTTCATCGACAAATATTAATTTAGATAATCTCGGTTTATTAACCATGCAGGCCAACATTACAGGTACCAGTCGCGTTGATGGTAAAAGCGGTACGGTAAACCTTAATTACCATCATGAAGAGAATATTTTTACGCTGTGGCGCAGTTTACGCTTTGGCGATAATCTCCAGGCATGGTTGGAGCAGAACGCACGTCTGCCGGGAAATGACTGTCCGCAAGGAAAAGAGTGTGAGGAAAAACAATGAAAATTTTACTGGCTGCGTTGACGTCATCTTTTATGCTGGTTGGCTGTACGCCTCGCATTGAAGTCGCTGCACCTAAGGAACCGATCACTATCAATATGAACGTTAAAATTGAGCATGAGATCATCATCAAGGCAGACAAAGATGTCGAAGAGCTGCTTGAAACTCGTAGCGATCTTTTCTGAGGTGATGATGAAGAAAACATTACTTCTTTGTGCGTTTCTTGTTGGGCTGGTAAGCAGCAATGTAATGGCATTGACTCTGGATGAAGCCAGAACTCAGGGGCGGGTAGGTGAAACATTTTACGGTTATCTGGTTGCGCTGAAAACGGATGCTGAAACAGAGAAATTAGTAGCCGACATTAATGCCGAACGTAAAGCGAGTTACCAACAACTGGCAAAGCAAAATAATGTGTCGGTAGATGATATCGCGAAACTCGCCGGGCAAAAGCTCGTAGCTCGGGCCAAACCGGGGGAATATGTACAAGGGATAAACGGTAAATGGATGCGAAAATCTTAATAGCAAAACCGCAATATCGGGATAACGCTACAGGAGAAGGCGATTAATCTATTTTCCGGAAACAAGGTGAATATTCAAAAACTCCTGTCAAATTGCCTTTTGCCCTGAAAAATGCATAGTCAAATATCTGTTTTAACTAATTGGCGTTGCAGTACATGCAACGCCAATTAGTTAGCGGAATTTACGTCGATACTCGCCTGGCGTCATCCCAAAGCGTTGCTTAAATACCGTTGAAAAATGACTCTGGTCAGAAAATCCCCAATGAAAGCCGATGCCTGCCAGTTTTTCATCATCTGCGGCATGGCGAATCGCATCTGCACAAAAATCGAGACGACGGTTACGAATATATTGCGCGACTACCAAACCTTTATCGGCAAACATTCGGTACAAACTACGTACTGACATACCTGTCTCTCCGGCTATCCACTCCGGGCGTAATATCTCTTCGCGAATATTATCGTCTATCAACGTAACCACTTTTTGAAACTGACGTTCACGGCGAGGTTGGACAGATTCCCGCTGATGAAGTACCGGGCGCAGCAGACACACCATCGCCTGTAGCGCAGCTTCACTTTCTGTTTCAGAAAGTGCCGGATTATTCATGCTCTCCTGTAACAGGCGATGACTGAGTTGCACCATGGGTAAGTCAGCGTCCAGTCTTTCTGCGCAGACAGGTTTTTGATGGGGAAAATATTGTTCCAGCAGAGTGCGTGGCAAAAGTAATGAAATCTGTTTAGAAGACTCCTGCCAGTAAAGCGAACAGGGGCGTGAGGCATCGAGTAACGTAATATCGCCTGCGCCAATCTGCACCTGACGCTCATCCTGCTCCATTATTGCCTGACCACTAAGCTGAAAAACGGTGTAAAACCAGGCATCGTCGCTGCCTTTTACTTCCTGCCAGGTGCGGGATAAATTCACCCCGCTGGTTGTCACGGTACTCAGCTTTAGTCCTTTGGCAAAATGCGTGTCCAGTACACCCGTGTAACGCTCAGTCAGCAGGCGTCCGGTAAAATTTCCGCATACCTGATTGATTTGGGAAAGCCATTGCTGAAACTCATTATCCATTGCGGGGTTCATGGCACGTTTTCGCTCTGTGAAATGTATTTTTATTGTTGCATTTGTGTTGCAATAAACGAAGCTAATGAGCCTGACTATAGGAAATAAGTCTTGTCAGGCATAGAGACATAAGCGGTTATTGTCACGATTTGCGGAACTTGTCACAGCTGACAAAGCGAATGTCACAGCGAAAAAAGTGACTTTTCTTGTCGCTGCGTACACTGAAATCACACTGGGTAAATAATAAGGAAAAGTGATGACAGAGCCGCATGTAGCAGTATTAAGCCAGGTCCAACAGTTTCTCGATCGTCAACACGGTCTTTATATTGATGGTCGTCCTGGCCCCGCACAAAGTGAAAAACGGTTGGCGATCTTTGATCCGGCCACCGGGCAAGAAATTGCGTCTACTGCTGATGCCAACGAAGCGGATGTAGATAACGCAGTCATGTCTGCCTGGCGGGCCTTTGTCTCGCGTCGCTGGGCCGGGCGATTACCCGCAGAGCGTGAACGTATTCTGCTACGTTTTGCTGATCTGGTGGAGCAGCACAGTGAGGAGCTGGCGCAACTGGAAACCCTGGAGCAAGGCAAGTCAATTGCCATTTCCCGTGCTTTTGAAGTGGGCTGTACGCTGAACTGGATGCGTTATACCGCCGGGTTAACGACCAAAATCGCGGGTAAAACGCTGGACTTGTCGATTCCCTTACCCCAGGGGGCGCGTTATCAGGCCTGGACGCGTAAAGAGCCGGTTGGCGTAGTGGCGGGAATTGTGCCATGGAACTTTCCGTTGATGATTGGTATGTGGAAGGTGATGCCAGCACTGGCAGCAGGCTGTTCAATCGTGATTAAGCCTTCGGAAACCACGCCACTGACGATGTTGCGCGTGGCGGAACTGGCCAGCGAGGCTGGTATCCCTGATGGCGTTTTTAATGTCGTCACCGGGTCAGGTGCTGTATGCGGCGCGGCCCTGACGTCACATCCTCATGTTGCGAAAATCAGTTTTACCGGTTCAACCGCGACGGGAAAAGGTATTGCCAGAACTGCTGCTGATCACTTAACGCGTGTAACGCTGGAACTGGGCGGTAAAAACCCGGCAATTGTATTAAAAGATGCTGATCCGCAATGGGTTATTGAAGGCTTGATGACCGGAAGCTTCCTGAATCAAGGGCAAGTATGCGCCGCCAGTTCGCGAATTTATATTGAAGCGCCGTTGTTTGACACGCTGGTTAGTGGATTTGAGCAGGCGGTAAAATCGTTGCAAGTGGGACCGGGGATGTCACCTGTTGCACAGATTAACCCTTTGGTTTCTCGTGCGCACTGCGACAAAGTGTGTTCATTCCTCGACGATGCGCAGGCACAGCAAGCAGAGCTGATTCGCGGATCGAATGGACCAGCCGGAGAGGGGTATTATGTTGCGCCAACGCTGGTGGTAAATCCCGATGCTAAATTGCGCTTAACTCGTGAAGAGGTGTTTGGTCCGGTGGTAAACCTGGTGCGAGTAGCGGATGGAGAAGAGGCGTTACAACTGGCAAACGACACGGAATATGGCTTAACTGCCAGTGTCTGGACGCAAAATCTCTCCCAGGCTCTGGAATATAGCGATCGCTTACAGGCAGGGACGGTGTGGGTAAACAGCCATACCTTAATTGACGCTAACTTACCGTTTGGTGGGATGAAGCAGTCAGGAACGGGCCGTGATTTTGGCCCCGACTGGCTGGACGGTTGGTGTGAAACTAAGTCGGTGTGTGTACGGTATTAATCTTGTTCGCTCATAAGTAAAAAACGGCGCCTGGTGCCGTTTTTTTAGTCTGAAACAATCAATTATCTTTCTTCAGCGCCCCTAGCGTTGGCGTTTCGTCAAAGAAGTTCCATGGTTTCAGCAGAGTATGTACCCATTCGGTCGGCATAATCGGCCACTCTTCGGCGCGGGCCACATGTGTGGTGCCGGTGGTCATCCAGACAACGGCGTCGGTGTTGTCCAGCGACTCGTTATCCTTACTGTATTGTCCAAGACCGGTGTCATGAGTAGAACGGTTCGGATATTTGCCTTCCGGGAAACGCTCGCCAGGATGATAACGCGTTACCCAAAGCTGCTTGTCCATAAAGCTTAAACGATGATAGATCCACTCGTCCGGCGCGAACTGGGCACCTTTTGCTACCGGGTGAGTACCACCTGCATAAGGAATAATTTGATAGGAAACCGGATTGCCCATGCGGTTCTCTTTGTTCGGGTTACTCAACAGACGAATCGTGCCCGGATCAAATTTCTGTGCGGCATCCTGTTCATTGCCGATGTTGTACTGATTAACTTGCATGGTACTGGTGCGTGGGCCACCGGCAGTATTCGGTTTTACCACTGGGTCCATCGCCACCAGGCTGTTATTCTCGCCATCTACATCCAGATCGAGGCGGAAATTATAAATATGTTGGTGTGTAGTACCCACGATATTGTGATCGATAAGCGTGCCGTAGCGCGTGTCATCTTTCGCCGTCTCATCGTGCATGGTTTTCGCTTTAACACCTTTCACCGCTTCGATGCCCGTAGCACCGGCATCGATGCCAATAGTGCCGTTTTCATGGAAGATCCAGTCAAAAATGTAGTCATAGTTACCCACTGTACTGATCCAGCGCACCACTAACTCCCGGCGTTCGGTACTGACGTTGGGCTGGCCCATTTCCTGATGCTTATACTCCGGCCCGGCATAACGTTCAAATACCGCGATAGCGCGAGGGATCTCCATCGGCACGCCAGTGTAGTCGGCGATGGTTTCATTAAGGAGCACTGCGTTAGACGGGGCATCTTTACCACGAGCAATTGGTGAGGTTAGCGTGCCCATACCGTAGTCACCAGAGTCCAGATACGCTTTAAAGTACCAGCCAATATCAGGATCACCGTAAGGCACAATCATGCCGCCGAGAGAACCTTCGTACATGACTTTGCGTTTGGTGCCATTGTCGTTATAAGTCACGGTGGAGATCATCGGCCCGACGCGAGAGTTCATGCTGAGGTGAAAATCCCAGTTCCGCCAGTGAATCATATCGCCAGTAATGGTGTAATTTTTACCTTCAGGCTCAATGATTTGCATAGGCTTAACTGCCGGAGCAACGCGGTCACGGCCATCAAATGGGCGTGCGGTCATTGGCACCGGAACTACCGGACCTTCTTCAATCTTAACGATTTTTTTCTGTTCTAAATCAACGACCGCCACCAGGTTTTCGATGGGATGTGCCCAGTAGTTGCCATCACCGACATCAAGATAGCTGATGACTTTGAGCAACCGGGCATCTTGTTTCAGGCCATCTTTACCATCGAAATAACCTACGGTCAGCGGCGTGGTAATCACTTTTTTCGCATCAGTAATACCGCGTTTCTTCACGGCAGCGGCAAATTCTTCACTGTTGTTAATAATGTTCTGCACACTGGCGAAATCATCCAGCAACACCATACCGTGGGCGTCTTTAATGGGTTGCCAGGAGAGCAGTTTGTTGTTTTGCAGATCCACCACCGCTTCGATGATATGTTTGCCGTCGAGCATAATGACGTCGGCTTTGCGCGGCTGGTCAACCGGTTTGTTTTCCAGCGCAAACGCCCAGACAGCTTCTTTATCTGGCGGTAGCAGGGAGATCTCAGTAAAACGGGTATTGGGTTTGAAGTCCGCGGAAGCTTTAACAATTTCAACGGCCTGTTTAATTTCGTCCGCAGTTAGCGCATTAAGTGGGTGAGGGCGCTTTTCTACCTGAAAGGTTTGATCCAGCCCGGACTGGAAAACATCGTTAATAAAGGTGTCAGAAACCCAGGCTTTATTGTCTTTCATCACTACCGGTACTTGCAGTGCCAGAGGCTGACCATTAACAATTGCTGTTTGCGCACCAGGCTTCACTTTCACGTACGCGCCATCTTTAATCAGGGTAAAGAGCTGGGCGTAGTCGTCCCACTGCACATCGGCACCAAATTCTTTAAGCGTTTTATCCATTGGCACCATATGCGCTTCACCACCGTGGGCAAATACCGGCGCTTGCCAGGCGAAACTTAAGGCGACTGCCAACGCCAGGGTTGTTTTACGGGCAGAATACAGAGAGGGGCTTCCCATTATTAACCTCGTCAGATGTTGTGTTCTTGTTAGCAACCGCGCTCTGTGGGCGGTTTAGTCAGGTTCACATTATCAGTACTGATGCAAAGGGGATTGCCTGCACCTGCCAGGTTGTTTGGCAGGTGTGCCAGCTTTTCATACAGTGGATGCCCTGAAAATAGATGTACACATCATGCATAATGTGACAACGTCACAAAACTTAGTGAAATAAAAGGGCAACTATTCGCCGTTGCCCTTCATTCACCGATTAATCGACAAAATCACCGTGCTGCCTGGCCACCAGCGTCAGAATTGAATACAGCGCCACCGGGGTTTGATGCTGATTGAATACCTCTACAGCCCATTCCACCACACCTGTTGGTTTTTCTTCTGCGCTACGCTGTTTTTTCAGCGTCTTGCGCTTACAGGTGAGACGCACCTGGATGGTATCGCCTGGCTTTACGGGTTCGATAAAACGCAAGCTTTCCAGCCCGTAGTTAGCAATGACCGGACCGACACCGGCATCGACAAACAGACCCGCAGCCGCAGAAAGCACAAAATACCCATGCACCACCCGCTCACCGAAAATAGATTCGGCAGCAGCAATCTTATCCATATGTGCATAGAAATGATCGCCGCTGAGGCAAGCAAAGTTAACAATATCGGCCTCTGTCATTGTGCGGCGGGGAGTCAACAGGCTGTCGCCTGGTTGTAGCTCCTCAAAATATTTGCGGAACGGATGAATACGATCTTCTTCGACTTTCGCACCGCGCACCCACTGTTTACTGATAGCGGCAAGCATCGTCGGACTACCCTGAACAGCGGTTCGCTGCATGTAATGTTTCACCGCTCGTAAACCGCCTAATTCTTCACCGCCTCCTGCGCGACCAGGCCCACCATGTACCAGTTGTGGCAGTGGGGAGCCATGCCCGGTGGATTCTTTTGCCGACTCTTCATTGAGGATCTGAATTCGCCCATGCGTACGTGCCGCGTCGGCAATAAACTGACGCGCAATTTGCGGATCAGCCGTCACCAGCGTTCCCGCAAGGCTACCGCCGCCTGCACAAGCCAGTTGCAGAGCATGTCGCTGGTTTTGTGCTGGCATCAGCGTTGCGACAGGGCCAAAGGCTTCTGTTGCATGTACCGCCGGTGTTTCATCCGGCTGCGGACAGTACAATAAGGTTGGCGGGAAGAAGGCACCCGCAGCAGATAAATCCGCCTGACCACCGAGGCGAATCTCGCATCCTGCAGCCAGCAATATGTTCACTTTTTCCTGCACATCGGCACGCTGCTCAGCATTTACCAGTGCGCCCATTTTCACGCCTTCCTGAGCAGGATCACCGACCACGACTTTCTGTAATCGCGCAACCAGAGCATCACTGACAGCATTAACCAATGCCTGCGGCACAATAATCCGCCGGATTGCCGTACATTTTTGCCCGGCTTTTGTGGTCATCTCACGCACAACTTCACGAATAAACAGCGCAAACTCCGGCTGCTCCGGCGTCACGTCCTCACCCAGCACGCAGCAGTTCAGGGAATCAGCTTCCATAGTGAAGGGGATAGATTTGGCGACGATATTTGGCTGAACTCGCAGCATCTGTCCGGTCGCCGCTGACCCCGTGAAAGTCACCACATCCTGGCTGTCCAGATGATCCAACAAGTCGCCAGCACTACCGCAGATCAGACTAATTGCGCCTTCGGGAACAAGACCACTATCGACAATTGATTTCACCATCGCCTGAGTCAGTTGGGCCGTCGCGGTAGCTG
>ERZ773185.2089-NODE-2089-length-13519-cov-4.161171_pt1 | contig 13519 bp, 10 predicted proteins | sample MGYA00580531_ERZ773185 | MGnify/ENA primary metagenome ERZ773185 (study PRJEB29015, sample SAMEA2737799) | human gut metagenome | biome: human gut; feature: human-associated habitat; material: faeces | place: China | collected 2012 ...
GATGTGCCGTCGCTCGATGCCGTGCTGTTCCTTTCCGCCCGCAACTCGCAGGTGGATGTGGTGCAGTCGGTAGGCCGCGTGATGCGCACTTTCCACAAGGGGCTGCCCGACGAGAAAAAGTACGGGTACATCATCATCCCTATTGTAGTGCCGTCCGATGTTTCTGCGGAGGAAGCACTCGACAACAGCAAGACCTTTGATGTGGTCTGGGAAATCCTGAACGCATTGCGCTCCCACGATGACCGTTTCAATGCGATGGTGAACAAGATTGCGCTCAACAAGCAGAAACCCAACAAGCAGTCCTATACGCCGTCCGTCACCATCGGCAGGCCGGGGTTGGGCTTTCAGGAGGGAGAGGAAGAAGCACGGCAGATGGAGAACGCGGAAATCGCCCGACAGTTGGAACTTCGTTTCGGCGAATTGCAGGACGGCATGTATGCCAAGCTCGTGGAGAAGTGCGGCGACCGCCTCTATTGGGAGAACTGGGCAAAGGAAATCGGTCTTATCGCGCACAAGTTCATCGAGCGTATATCCAAACTTATCCAGTCCGGCGTACACAAAAAGGCGTTCAACGAATATCTCAAGGGATTGCAGCGCGACCTTAACCCGTCCGTGGACGCGGCACAGGCCATCGAGATGCTGGCACAGCACATTATCACCCGTCCGGTGTTCGATGCGTTGTTTGCCGACTACCAGTTTGTGAACAACAATGCCGTGAGCCGTTCCATGCAGCGCATGATAGACCTTTTGCAGGAGCAGGCTTTCGAGAAAGATACCGAAGTGCTGGAGAAGTTCTATCAGTCGGTGAGGACGAATGTCGGCGGCATTGACAATCTGGAGGGCAAGCAGACCATCATAAAGAACCTCTACGAAAAATTCTTCAAAGGCGCGTTTCCGCTCACTGTGGAGAAGCTGGGCATTGTCTATACGCCCGTGGAGTGTGTGGACTTCATCATCCATTCCGTGAATGACATACTCAAGGCGGAGTTCGACACCTCGCTGACGGCACAGAACGTGCATATCCTCGACCCGTTTGTGGGAACAGGCACATTTATCACACGGCTGTTGCAGTCCGGCCTTATCCGTCCGGAGGACATGGAGCGCAAGTACCTGAATGAAATCCATTGCAATGAAATCGTGCTGCTGGCCTATTATATCGCCGATGTGAACATTGAATCGGTATTCCATGACATTACCCGTCGGAAAACCTATTTGCCGTACAGCGGCATCTGCCTGACGGACACATTCCAACTGGCAGAGAAGAAGCACAACGAACTTTTCACGGAGTTCTTCCAGGACAATTCCAAACGGGTGAAGAAACAGATGGCCACACACGTGAGGGTCATCGTGGGGAATCCTCCGTATTCCATCGGGCAGAAATCGGCTAATGACAATGCACAGAATTTGTCATACCCTGCATTGGAAAGAAGAATAGAAGATACATATGTAAAAAAATCATCTGCAGCTTTATTAAAAGGTGTTTATGATAGCTATATCAAGGCTTTCCGCTGGGCCTCAGATAGATTAAACCCAAATGAAGGAGGAATTATTGCTTTTATAACAAATTCAGGCTGGCTTGACAAACCAATGGGAGAAGGTTTTAGAAGGACAATAGAACAAGAATTTTCAAAGATTTATGTATTTGACCTCCGTGGAGCTGTTAGGGCAAAGACAAAAGAAAATGCTCGTAAAGAAGGCGAAAATGTTTTTAATATCATGACAGGCGTTGCTATTACAATTCTTGTTAAAAATCCCGCACATCAGAAAGAAGACAAATGTGAAATTTTATATCGAAACATTGGCGACTATCTTACTCGTGAACAAAAACTTAAAATGATAAAAGACTTTCGCTCCATTACCTCAAAGAAATTGGATTGGCAAGTCATCATGCCTAATGAGAAGGCTGATTGGATAAATCAACGTGACGGTGTTTTCGATAGTCTGATTCCACTGGCTCCTGAAAAGAAATTTTCGCTGGGTACTCAAAGCGTTTTTAGTACTTATGCTATTGGTATAGCTACTAATCGCGATGCTTGGGTATCTGGTTTTTCAAGAGAAAAGATTGCAAGTAATATGCAGTCAATGATTACATTTTACAATCAACAAGTTGGCAAAGACGACATTTCAGAAGATAAAACAAAAATTAGCTGGACTGTTAATCTTAGGAATGATTTGGGTAAGTGCGTAAAACACCAATACAAGGCGACAGCCTTTGTGAATACCGCATACCGGCCATTCAACAAAATGAAATTATATTATCATCGACCATTCATAGAAAGACCAGGAATATTTGATAAATTGTATCCCAAATCTTTTGACAATCAAATGATAACCCTCACAGGGACGGGGTATAGGAATGACTTTTCCTGTCTTATTACAAATATATTCCCTAATCTTCATTTATCAGAAAATGGTCAATGCTTCCCACTCTATTGGTACGAAGAAAACAATAATCCGCAGGCTTCCCTTTTCGATGATGCAGAAACGAACTATTATATCCGTCGTGACGGCATAACCGACTGGATTTTGAAGGAAGTCCGTAGTCGTTTCGGAGGTTCACGAGCCATCACCAAAGAGCACATTTTCTACTATGTATATGGTCTGCTTCATTCCAAGCAATACCGTGAGCGTTTCGCCGATGACTTGAAAAAGTCATTACCACGCATCCCCATTGTAGATAATGTGCAGGACTTCATGGCCTTTTATAAAGCTGGAAAGGAGCTTGCCGACCTGCACCTGAACTACGAGCAAGGTATTAACGTGCAAACAACAGGACATGACGGCGATTATACATTTTTCGCAGAAATGCCCATGTTGGCACATCGTTTCTTTGGTGTAAAGGTTATTGGCGACAACAACATTTGGCAGAGCGAATGGGCAGATGAAACTTATCAATACTTCGCCGTGGAGAAGATGAAATTCGCCAAAGTCCGTGATGAGAACGGGAAACTCGTTGCAGATAAGACACGCATCATTTACAACGGTCATATCACCATCGAGAACATTCCACTCAAAGCCTACGAGTACATTGTTAATGGCAAGTCCGCAATCGAGTGGATAATGGAACGCTATGCCGTCACCATCGACAAAGCATCCCAAATCAAAAATGACCCCAACGACTGGTCAAGGGAACACGAGCAACCACGTTACATCCTTGACCTCTTGTTGTCAGTCATTATTCTATCTTTCAAGACAGTAAACACTGTGGATGCACTTCCGAAATTGAAGATATAATGTATTCCTTGAACAAAAGTGATGTTAGTTGAAAAAGAAACGTGATTGATATAGACGATTGCTTCACACTAAGTAAAATATGACCAATGAAGATATTGTTTGTATTGAGCAGCCGATAGGACAAAAGTATGAATTAATTTATGCCTATGTTGTTTGAAAACAGAATTCAGATATAAGAATAGACTTACAGCTGAATTCTGTTTCCATTTACACAAAATTTGTAAGCATTCTATTTTCCGCCATGACAATTTTATCGGCTGTTTTTCAGCCGATAAAATAAAAATGTCCGCAAGAAAATAGTTTAGTTTTAACATTCCGATTGATAAAAACATGGCAGAAGGGCTTTTTTGTCGCAGTCCTTACCATGAAGAATACATTCAAACAAGTGCTTCAGGTAATCCTGAGGATCTATATCATTAAGCTTGCAGCTTTCTATCAGAGAAAAGATGAATGCCGAGTTTCCTGCTGCATCCTCACTGCCTATGTTCATACAGTTCTTGAGCAGCAGCTTTACAGGTTTCATCCTTTGCTCACAGAGGTTGTTCGATATTTCCGCAGAACCGTCCTTGAGGATATTTTTCAGGGATTTCCACTGGTTTATCGTATAGTTCACAGCCTTTCTCATCAGTTCGTTTGCCATGAGTTTGGTATCCTGCATCATCATGACCACCTTATGATGGATACGTTCAAGAATAGGTCTCGTAAGCTTAAGTCTTTTTTCCTTAATCTGCTCACCGCTGAGTTTCATTGTGCGGAACAAGTCTTCATTTCTGAACATATCACCGATAGGGTCTATTATATCCATCGCAGTTCTGTCTGATGGCAAGGCATCGACCCACAGCCTCCTGCAGTGTGTCCAGCATCCTATATGAAGCACCTTTGAGTCTTCTCCGTCGAACATCCTGTAAACCGTATATCCGTCTGTAGATACAGATCCCATAAAATGTTCAAGGAAGGTCTTTGCTACATCAGAGGCTCTGCTGCCGTTATTGTAATGATAGTAAACCAACTTGACATGCTTTGCAAAAAAAGCCCATAAATACTTTCTCCTGTAAGCCTTGCCTTCCGGTGTTTCAACTCCGACAAGTTCGGTCGTCTCGTCAACCATAAGGTATTTTGCCTGTTGTACAAACTCCTTGAAGACATCTTCCATAAACTCCCTAAGCCTGGAGATTCCGTTATGGATATAGCCGTTCAGCGTGGTATTGCTTATGTGGATGCCTTCTCTTGCAAGCAGCCTTATCTGTCTGTTCTCAGGCATACTGAAGTCATATTTCAGACAAAGCAGACGGGCAAGCAAATCAGGGGAAAAGATTCCTCCAAGGTTTTTCAAGGGATGCTCCATCGTGTTAGTGAAAGTGCCGTCTGCAAGCTTTACCCTTGCCACCTTGTACACATGCTCCACGTTATGAGCACGCACATGTTCTATAAACCTGTATTCCCACACATCAGCCATTCCGTTACGGTTCATAAGCCTTGCGCCATCCGGGAGTTGGTAATAGTCTTCTATCTCATGAACAATTACCTTACCCACCTTCAGTCTGGTCTTTTCTGCACGGGGAGCAGTTTCCTTTTTCCTTGAAGGTCTGCAGTCCTGTGCAGGTACGTTACCGGAAGAGGTATTGCTGCCGGTACCGTTACCATCGGTCTTATTATCATCATCACCTTTCTTGCCAGAACCGTCGTACTCGGACTTCTCCATTGCAGACTTGTCAATGTTACGGTTGTCCAGCAGCCTTCTTTGTTCTGAGGTACGGCCGAAACGGTGTTTCCTGCCGTCCTCAAGCTGAAGCCTGAGATTGGAAATCTCATTTGCAAGCATCATGTTCACCTCGTCTTTTGCCTCAAGCTGCTTTCTCATAAGTTCCATTTCTTTCCTGTAATGTTCAACCATGGTTGATTGCTTTTCGAGGGAATCTTTGAGATCATTGATTGTATCAATCAGAGCTTTTGAGTTCTCCCTGTTGGATTTTTCAATAGACTCTAGCCTCGCAATCAGTTCTTTATTCTGTTTGCGAAGTCCTGCCTTTTCCTCATTAGCCAGACCCAGCTGGCAGCAAAGTAACTCGTATGCCCTTTCATCAATCATGATATAAAGGTACGAAAAATCAGGCAGTCACGCAAACTTTTTATCGTTTATTTTTGCATCATTTTATTGATAATCAATGTATTAATATTAATCTTCCGGACTGACGTACATCTTGTCAACTACTATACTTTCAGTAAGATAGGCCATGTCCGACCATTGTATCCGGTAGCATTTGGAAACTTCATCAAACACAGGTTTCTTGAATCTCCCTATGACAGGACGTTTCTCGTAAAGCACATAAAATCCGCGTTCATAATGAAGTATTTTCACAACTTTTCGGTTCCTGGACATGAACATATATACATTGGATGCATCGCTCGGGTCAAGTGACATCTCTTCCCTTATACTCTCACACAGGCGGAAGATTCCTTTCCGCAAATCCACATTACCGTTGAACAGGTAATAGTTCAGGTTAGCGCTAAGTCCAAGCATATCATCCTATCATTTTATTAAGCAACAGACTCAAATCAAGAACTGTGGTGTTTCTCAGGAACAATGTGGCACCTGATGTCAATTGCAGTTTTACCCACTTAATCGGAGATTCACCTTCAGGTTGTTTCACCTCCAACTTTACGGTTGGACTGTTGCAAGGCTTGCCGGTTATCCGGACTTTGGCAACCTTGGGCTGCTCAACCTGGACTGTCTTGCCTAACTTCTCGCTCCACAGCTGATGACGCTGCCAGTTCATGAACTTGTCGTAATTTACTCCATAATCAGCACAGAACTCACGAAGATCCTTGGTCTCACTGCATAACTGATAGAGGTCATATACCTCCTGGTAGTTTACTTTTTCTTTTGCCATAATCATTGTTGTTTTAAGGGTTACGGCGCAAAGGTAGGTTTAGGGAACATGCGTGTCAAGGCGGAAAATAGAATGGTTACGAATGTATGTATGGTACAAGAGAAAAAATGATTGTGCCATAGTAAATAGTATATTATTTATAACTTCTGTTAAATTCTTTTTGTGTTTTCCCATTATGGGGATTGTAATAGCATTTTTCGAGAGTGACAAAAATAATATGACTTTAATGTTATATTTAGTATATGCTATTTTAATGCTTATGCATTCATTGATAAAGTATATTAGGCAAACCAATTCTATATTAGAAAAGTACAAACATTCGAAATACAATAAAACAATACACAACTATGTAATATATAGCATATTACCGATAAGTGTAATTGGAGGGATACTTTTTTATGTTATACTTTATAAAACTGTTATCATTCCATATGCATTAAGAGGAAAATTCTTTTTCCTAATTGATTGTTAACAATAAGAGCGCATTTTCAACCTCTGTATTTGCAACCAGTTATTACTCAATATTTTGTGAGTTATAAGTCAGAAATATGGGCATAACCTTTAGGGGTACATTCTAAAAGGTGAAGATTTAACCTTTTTATTATTTCTTAACACTCAAAGAGCGGTGGTAGAGGGTATTTTCCCTCTTTTCGGTACTTTATTGATGGTTCGATGTTCCCATCTTTCCACATTGCTTGGCTCGTTCGCACAAGCCACTACAAAGGTACTACAATTTCCAATAAAGGCAAGAGGACAGCAATTCAAATCTATTATTTTTGAGGGAGTGAAATCTGCCGCTTGCCAAATTTCTCTCTGTCGAAAATAATAGTCCTCTGAAAAGAATGAAAACAGCATTGATAAAATTGCCTTATTAAGGGGGGGCTATGCTGTTTTATGCTATTATTTCGTCAGTCGTTTATCTCCGTTGCCGGATGCAGTTTTCAGCCAAGCCGATGAATAAGAAAAGGTTTTGGAGCTGTTTACTCTCCAACGGAGGACGAAACTGCTCCAAATGGTTTACCGCTTGAACTTTTCGTTTTCTAAAAGAGGTTTGGCAACCTTTGCATCCGACAAAAGGAGATAAATGACCAGATATATAACAGTAGTATTACATTAAGGTAAAGAACAACCATGGTATAGTATTATTGCAATTTAACTATTTAAAGTTTGTTTATAATCAAATCATTTAAAGATTTTTGTCCTTCTATGATTTTTTGTATTTGATAAATGTCGTAATTAAATAAAAAATATCACGCATAATGACTTTTTCTTTTTTCTAAATTTCTTCAAATGACAAATTATTGTTACCTTTGTAATGTAATGTAGTTAATGGTTGCGCTTATAAAGTCCTTGGAAAGGATTTATGTATAAAAGAGGTAGATGTTTACTCTGTTCTTGCCTGGATTATCAGCATCACTGATATGAAATAACAGAAAAAAATATACAATGGCTAAGCGGACGGACAGGCAGGGAAATAGTACAGATTCCCAATCCCCCTCTTTATAATACATTGCGTATAAGATTTATTAACTGTCTGGTCTGGGGAATCTACAGAGATTTAACGAATCAAGATGGGAAGAGTCAGTCTTTGTCTTGTCATAATGTTCTTCATCTGTAGTGCTCAAAAAATTGATGCACAAGTACAGAATATCAGAGAGAAACAAGATACCATTTCGGCGACTAAATCATTAGAGCATATCAGGCCCGAGAATATCAAGAAGGGACCATTGAATAATGCTTTGGATGTATTGAGTGGTCAGTCTGCCGGTGTGAACGTCACCACTAATGGGACTGACAGGCTCGCTATGCTGAATAGTATCCGTGTGCGTGGTACCACATCCATTATGGGTGGCAATGACCCGTTAGTAATTATTGACGGAGTGACATCTGACATCGCTACGCTATCTACCATATATCCCGCAGACATCGAGAGTTTCACTATTTTGAAGAATGCTACCGAAACGGCAATGTACGGTTCCCGTGGTGCTTCAGGTGTAATTGAGATTAAGACCAAGAAAGGAACGGGGCGAGGTTTCGAAATATCATATGATGGCAACTACGGATTCGAGTCAATGTATAAACATCTGCAAATGCTCAACGGCCCGGAGTATATAGCTACAGCAGAGGCACTTGGATTAGATTACAATAATGGTGGCTACAACACCAATTTTCACGATGTAATTACTCGTACGGGCTTGATACATCAGCATCACTTGGCTTTTAGCGGTGGTTCGGAAAACTCAAACTATCGAGCATCGTTCGGTTTTATGGATCATAATACAATTGTCAAAGTTAACGATTACCGAAATTTAGTGGTAAAACTTGATGCTACACAAAAGGCTTTCGATGGTCGCTTAGTTGGCGATTTTGGTGTATATGGCTACTCGTCAAAGATACACGACATTTTCGATACACGAATGCTGTTTTACTCGGCAGCTGCACAGAATCCTACATATCCAGCAGGAACTGATGTTAATGGCAACTGGGTGAAGAACTCGGCTGCATCACACATCAACCACCCCGGAGCACTCCTCTATGAGAAAAATGACTCCGAAGAACGGAATTTCAATACACATTTGGGGCTGAAATTTAATATCCTTGACAATTTGATATTGTCGGCTTTCGGCTCTTATTCATATTCATCTACGGGAAATGCTCAATTTTGTCCTACATGGGTGTGGGCGCAAGGCAATGTTTATCGTGGAGAGTTCAAGGGTGAAGACTACTTTACAAATGTGTCCCTCTCATATAACAATGCTTGGGGAGACTCACACCTTGATGCTGTTGTTGGCGCAGAATATCTTAAACAGGTAAGGACTGGTTTATGGGTGCAGGCAAAAGGAATAACAACAAATGATTTCTCCTATAATAACATCGGAGCAACATCATCGCGTCCTTTCGGTGGTACGAGCAGTAGCTATGAAGACCCGTCACTTGCTTCAATAATGGGTAGTGTCACATATAGTTACAAGGATAGATATTCTATTGCGGCAGCACTCCGTGGAGATGGCTCTTCAATGGTAAGCGATAACAATACTTTCGGATTCTTCCCATCAGTATCACTGGGTTGGGATGTAAAAAAAGAAGGCTTCCTCTCTGATACTGACTTTATAACAATGTTGAAACTAAGAACCGGATATGGTCGGTCAGGAAATCTTGGAGGTATAACATCCTATACAACACTTAATACCGTAAAGGAGAATGGTATCGTATCCATCAACGGTGCACCTACCGTAACAATGGGAAGTATACGCAACACGAATCCGGACCTTAAGTGGGAGACTCGTTCAACATTTAATATCGGTTTTGACTTAGGTATATGGGATAATCGGTTGATGCTTACCTCGGAATTATATTACTCAAAGACAACGGATATGCTCTATGAGTATGATGTTCCCGTTCCGACCTTTGCGTTCGATAAACTGATGGCAAATATCGGCTCGATGTCTAACCAGGGTGTCGAACTAGGAATCTCGGTAGTTCCCATTCAACGAAAGGATATGGAGATGAATATCAACTTCAATATGTCCTACCAGAAGAATAAGTTACTTTCGCTTAGTGGAGAGTATAATGGTATGCATATGACAGCTTCAGATATTACTCCGATTGGCTCGCTTTATGGTGCAGGTCAGAACGGTGGAGACAATAATGTAGTATATCAGATTGTAGGTCAGCCATTGGGAGTATTCTATCTACCTCACTGCAAAGGGCTTAAAGAAAATGAACTTGGTGGCTACAGTTACGATATTGAAGATTTGAATGATGATGGCGAGATTGATTTTAGCGATGGCGGAGACAGGTATATAGCAGGTCAGGCAACCCCCAAGGTAACTATTGGATCAAACATCAGTTTCCGTTACAAGTCCTTTGATATTGCCATGCAGATAAATGGTGCTTTCGGTCATAAGATATTCAATGGCACGGGCTTGGCTTATACCAATATGTCTATATTCCCTGACTACAATGTATTGAAGGGTGCTCCTGAAAAAAATATTATTGATCAGAATGTTTCAGACTATTGGTTGGAAAAAGGTGACTATGTAAATATTGAACATATTACCATAGGCTACAATATTCCAATGAAATCCAAGGCTGTGAAGTCATTGCGTCTTTCGGCAGGCATTAGCAACCTTGCAACAATCACAGGCTATAGCGGTCTTACTCCAATGATAAACAGTTATGTAGTAAGCAACACTTTGGGCATTGACGACAAACGCACCTATCCTTTATATCGTACCTATTCGTTAGGTCTTAGTATTCAATTCTAACCGCTTACAGTTATGAAAAGATATATAAACATATTGATGGTTGCTTTGGCAACGATGATGACCTCTTGTCATACTGAAGACCCTAGAGATCAACTTTATGAAGAAGACATTTACAACAATGCCAACAACATATATATTAATGCAGTGGCTGTGCTCTACAATTACATTGGTGGCAGTGCAGACAGTGAGGGTTTACAGGGGACCTGTCGTGGGATTTATGACTATAACACACTTACTACAGACGAAGCCATGATACCTATTCGTGGTGGCGACTGGTACGATGGAGGTTTGTGGACGAATATGTATCAGCATAAGTGGAGTCCTAATGATTTACCACTCTACAATACTTGGAAATACCTCTACAAGGTTGTTGTGTTATCGAACAAATCTCTGCATATCATCGATAAGTATAGCCATAACCTATCTGAGGAGCAGAGAGTGGCCTACGAAGCTGAGGTGCGAGCTCTGAGAGCACTTTTCTACTACTACATTATGGATATGTATGGCAGAGTGCCCATCGTAACATCCTATGAACAACCGCAGGATGAAGTTGTGCAGAGCGAGCGTAGCGAGGTTTTCCGTTTTATCGTGAATGAGTTGCAGGAGGTTGCCGAGTTGTTGCCAAATGAGCGTAGTAATAAGATGGGTAACTACTATGGTCGTATAACAACACCTGTAGCTAATTTCCTTTTGGCTAAGTTGGCTCTTAATGCCGAGATATATTGTGATGATAATTGGACTGATGGCGTTCCACGGAACGGTAAAGAGATATTTTTCACCGTCGATGGTGAGAAACTCAACGCTTGGCAGACCTGTATCAAATATTGCAATAAACTTGCCGAGGTAGGTTATCGGTTGGAGGACGATTATAGCTATAATTTCTCTGTGCATAACGAGAACTCCAACGAAAACATATTCACCATTCCGTTGGATAAGAACCTCTATGCTGCGCAGTTCTGGTATCTCTTCCGATCACGACACTACAACCATGGCGGTGCGTTGGGTGGCTCATCGGAAAATGGTACCAGTGCCAATATCTCAACAGTCTTAGCCAACGGATACGGCACAGATGATGTAGATGCTCGCTTTGAAAAGAACTTCTATGCCGGCATCGTAGAGGTTGATGGAAAGCCTGTAATGATGGACAATGGACAGCAGTTGGAGTATTTCCCATTGGAGCTAAAGTTGAATCTTACGGGAAGCTCCTATGTCAAGACAGCTGGTGCTCGTATGGCAAAATATGAGGTTGATAGGACCTCACATTCCGACGGTAGACAACCGGATAACGACATCGTGCTATTCCGCTATGCCGATGCTCTCCTGATGAAGTCCGAGGCAAAGGTACGTAATGGTGAGGATGGCTCGTTGGAGTTGAACGAAGTCCGAGGTCGTGTTGGTATGCCATATCGAGAAGCTACGCTTGAGAACATATTGAAAGAGCGTTTGTTGGAGTTAGTATGGGAAGGCTGGCGACGACAAGATATGGTGCGTTTTGGAGTTTATCACAAATCATACGATCAGCGAGTCCAACTGGCTGATGAGAAAAATGGGTATACCACAGTTTTTCCTATTCCACAAAAAAGTATAGACTTGAACCCAAAATTGAAACAAAATGTTGGATATAAATAACTTTAGCCTATGAGTATTCAATTTGACATTGCAAAACAGATTATAGCTGAAACATGCCCTAATCGCAAACTTAAGTTGGAGAATATTCGCCTTTTTGCAGATATTATTCAGCCTAAGAAATATCAAAAAGGTGATATAATTCTAAATGAAGGTGATATCTGTAATTGCCTATTTTATATAGAAAAGGGATTTATTAGACAGCACTACCTAAAGCATGATAAGGATGTGATAGAACATTTAGCATGTGAAAAAGATGTTGTCTGGTGTATTGACAGCTATTTTAACCGAGAGCCAACACATCTTATGATGGATGCTGTAGAAAACAGTGTTTTATGGGAAATTCCGCGTGATATAATGGAAGAACTTTCTGATGCTAATGGTGATATAGCTTATCTATATCGGAGTTTTTTTGAAAATTCCTTAATGTTATCACAATTAAAGGCTGACATTTTACGTTTCGAATCAGCAAATGACAGATACGCTAGATTACAGCAACATTTTCCTGAAATAACTAGAAGAGCACCTTTGACAATGATTGCTTCATATCTTCAGATGACATTGGAAACATTAAGCAGAGTACGTGCATCAATAGCTAATGCTGAGAGCAAATAAAGCAAACTAACTATTAGGACTTAACTAACATCAAAAACAGGTCAGGATATAGCGTCCTGACCTGTTTCTTTAATAAACTTAAAAGCTATGGATTAATGAGATGTTAGTCATCGTCATCATCATCGAATTCGTCCTCATCGTCGTCATCATCATATTCTATTGCTTCACTTTCTTCAATAATGTTACTAAAAGCTCCTGTTAAATCAAAATGATAGTTCTTTTTATTGTTAAAAAATTCATACGTGATAGAGCCGAAAGTATTCATAATATGTAACTGATGTTTATGACTCACTCATCTTATTCGAAAAATAAGGGCAAACTAAAAAGTGTATGTTTACTATATTGAAGTCATATCTTTTGAACGACAAAAAGTAAATACTTATATAGAACAACTTCCAACATAATAATCACTTTTTAGCATGCCGCATACATTGTTAACCTTAAAAATCTTTTTACCTGTTGCAAGTAAATCTTACATTTACTATGCATAAACTAAACCCTATTTACTTTCCTCTCTTGCTTGACTTTAAATTATAAAAGACAGGGATCATACCAGTGGGGCACAAGTAATTTATTCTCAAACTATTGTTATCAACTATATTAGTCATTTTTACAATCTTTTTTATACCTTTAGCTGTTAAGCTCTTTAATGTAAAAAGTTGGTTAATACTAATTATAATTGGTGATTGCCGTAGGTTCTATTATTCCATTAGTCTTGATAATACTTGATCTGATGATGGAATATTGGATTCATCCCGGTTGGACACCAAAAGTTGATATTGTTGCAGTCGTTGGCATTCAAATTAGTAGGATGATTTGAAAATATTGAACCAATATAAACTATAATCTTTCTCATACCTATCTGAATTAGTCTCTCTAGTTTCG
>ERZ773185.2094-NODE-2094-length-13502-cov-4.887410_pt1 | contig 13502 bp, 11 predicted proteins | sample MGYA00580531_ERZ773185 | MGnify/ENA primary metagenome ERZ773185 (study PRJEB29015, sample SAMEA2737799) | human gut metagenome | biome: human gut; feature: human-associated habitat; material: faeces | place: China | collected 2012 ...
TCAGTGAGGAAACCGGGGCGAAAACACTTCTCTTTCATTCCTGCCATAATGTTACAAGAAGGCAGTTTGATGAAGGAGTTACCTATCTGCAGCTGATGAAACAGAATGCAAAAAATCTGCAGGAAGCACTTTCGTAGGAGGGAAAATTTTAAATGGAACCGTTGATCAAATGTGAGCATGTTGATCTTGGATATGAGAATCAGGATGCAGTTATAAATGTAAATATGGAAGTTTGCCCTGGAGATTATCTGTGTATCGTAGGCGAAAATGGATCTGGAAAAAGTACTCTGATCAAGGGACTTTTAGGGCTTTTAAAGCCATCCGGCGGCAAGCTGACGGTAGCAGATGAGTTAAAGACCACGGGAATTGGTTATTTGCCCCAGCAGACAGCAGCCCAGAAAGACTTCCCGGCTTCCGTAAGAGAGGTAGTCTTAAGCGGCTGTTTAAGCAGGAGAGGCAGACGCCCCTTTTATTCTAAGACAGAAAAGGATATTGCAGCTGCCAATATGGAAAAACTGGGTATCACCCAGTTGGCTGGTCAGTGTTACAGAGAGTTATCAGGGGGACAGCAGCAGAGAGTTTTGATTGCAAGAGCCCTTTGCGCTACCAGGGAACTTCTTATTTTGGATGAACCTATTACAGGTCTGGACCCAATGGCGATCCAGGACTTTTATTCCATGATCCGTAAGCTGAACAGGGAAGATAAAGTAGCTATTATCATGGTATCCCATGATCTGAGAAATGCAGTAGAGGAAGCCAATAAGATCCTGCATCTTCAGAAACAGGTGCTTTTCTATGGACCGGCCCATGATTATATGAACAGTAAGGCAGCAGGCCATTTCTTCCATGAAAAAGAGCAGGGCGAGTGTCTGCCAACGGCAGCCTGCCATATGGCAAAAAATGTGGATGGTCTGGAAAACAATGAACAGAAGTGTTCCTGCGGACATACCCACGCACACAGTCCCCAGAAGATAGAAGGAGGAAATACCCATGAACGTGCTTAGTGAAATGTTATCTTATCCATTTATGGTGCGGGCATTATTCGGCGGTATGCTTGTGTCTTTGTGCGCCTCCCTTTTGGGAGTGAGCCTGGTGTTAAAACGCTATTCCATGATCGGTGACGGACTTTCCCATGTATCCTTTGGAGCCCTTTCCATTGCCCTGGCTATGGGCTGGTCCCCTTTAAAGGTATCGATCCCGGTAGTTGTACTGGCAGCGTTTTTCCTGCTCCGTATTACGGAAAACAGCCGGATCAAAAGTGATGCAGCCATTGCCATGATCTCTGCCAGCTCTCTGGCTATCGGTATTATCGTTACATCCTTAACAACAGGAATGACCACAGATGTAAGCAGCTATATGTTTGGAAGCATTTTAGCCATGACCAAAGAAGACGTGGTCTTATCAGCAGTATTGTGCATCATTGTACTGGGCCTGTTTGTACTTTGCTACAACCAGGTATTTGCAGTTACCTTTGATGAGAACTTTGCAAAAGCAACCGGTGTAAATGTAGGTGCCTACAATATGCTTATTTCCGTGCTTACAGCCGTTACCATTGTCCTTGGCATGCGTATGATGGGAGCCATGCTGATCTCAAGCCTTGTGATCTTCCCATGCCTTACCTCTATGCGCGTGTTTAAAAGCTTTACCAGCGTAGTGATCTCTTCCGGAATTCTTTCCCTGATATGCTTTTTGCTGGGAATGATGGCTTCCTATCAGTTTTCCACACCTGCAGGAGCCAGCGTGGTAGTGGTAAATCTCATTGCCTTCGGTTTGTTTTCCATGTGGCAGGTATTAGGCAGGAAACGGTAAAAAGCATAAAATCAGCATAAAACCAACATGCAGACCAGTGTTAATGAGAAAGAGGGGCCCATTACTTGACATTAAGGTCAGGTTGTGCCAAAATATCTAATTGACAGATTGAACAAACGGGATCATAAGATCCCATTGCAAAATGCTTTTCTAATTCTAATTTAAAGAAGGCATTAATAAAGAAAGAAGGAACATACGATGACAAAGATCGATATTATTTCCGGTTTCCTTGGAGCTGGAAAAACTACTTTTATTAAGAAGCTTTTACAGGAGGCTATTTCCGGTGAGCAGGTAGTCCTCATTGAAAATGAATTTGGCGAGATCGGTATTGACGGCGGATTTTTAAAAGACTCCGGTATCGAGATCCGTGAGATGAACTCCGGCTGTATCTGCTGCTCCTTAGTAGGTGATTTCGGAAAATCCTTATCTGAGGTACTGACCAAGTACAAACCAGACCGTATCATCATCGAACCATCAGGCGTTGGCAAGCTTTCCGACGTTATGAAGGCTGTTATTGATGTATCTGCAGATATGGATGTTGCATTAAACAGCGCAGTTACCATCGTAGATGCTGCAAAGTGCAAAATGTATATGAAGAACTTCGGTGAATTCTTCAACAACCAGATCGAGAATGCAGGAACTGTTGTACTCAGCCGTACAGATATTACTGATACTGCAAAGATCCAGAAGGATGTTGAGATGATCCGTGAGAAAAATCCAAAGGCTGCTATCGTTACCACTCCATTAGCAGAACTGGGCGGAAGCCAGCTTCTTGAGATCATCGAGAAGAGAGATACCATGTTAGATGACCTGTTAGAGGAAGTAAGAGAAAGCCATCATCACCATGATGATGATGACGATGACTGCTGCTGCGGTCACGACCATGATCATGAGCACCATCACCACCATGATCACGATGATGATTGCTGCTGTGGCCATGACCACGATCATGATGAAGACGAAGAACACGAACATCACCATCATCATGACCACGATGACGATTGCTGCTGTGGCCATGATGATGAGCATCATCACGATCATGATGAAGACGAAGAACATGAACATCACCATCATCATGACCACGACGATGACTGCTGCTGCGGCCATGACCATGATCACGAACATCATCATCACCATCATGCAGACGAAGTATTCACCAGCTGGGGTATGGAGACCATCGTTCCTGTAACAAAGGATCAGCTGGAAGATATCTTAAAGCGTCTGGCAGAGACCAAGGAATTTGGCGATGTTTTAAGAGCAAAGGGAATGCTTCCTACAGAAAATCCTGGCGAGTGGCTGTACTTTGACCTGGTACCGGAGCAGTATGAGATCCGTGACGGAAAGCCGGATTACACAGGTAAGGTTTGTGTCATCGGTGCCAGCCTGAAGGAAGAAGAATTAAACAAAGTATTCGGAAGAGGCTAATGAGGTTTAAGAATGGGAAATAACGAGATAGATGAAGATGTAATGCCCGTATTTCTGATCAACGGTTTTCTGGAAGCTGGAAAAACCCAGTTTCTGGAATTTACCATGGACCAGGAATACTTCCAGACAGAGGGAAAAACACTTCTGATCGTCTGCGAAGAAGGGGATACAGAATATGATGAAAAGAAGTTAAAGAAGCATCAGACTGCTGTTGTATATGTAGATGAACTTTCCAAACTGACACCGGCTTACTTAAATGAGCTGGAAGTGATCTATCGCCCGGAGCGTGTGCTCTTAGAGTGGAACGGTATGTGGAACCAGGACGAGCTGAAACTGCCGGATGACTGGAACATTTACCAGCAGATCACCATTATTGATGGTTCTACCTTTGATCTGTACATCCAGAATATGAAGCCGCTCCTTGGCGCTATGCTTCGTAATTCCGAACTGGTCATTGTAAACCGCTGCGATGGCATTGCAGATGAGAAGCTGACTTCCTATCGCCGTACCATCCGCGCTATGAGCCGTGAAAGTGAGATCGTTCTGGAAGATAAGAACGGCGAGATCGAGCAGGCAACCCTGGAAGAAGATCTTCCGTATGATATCAATGCAGATGTAATTGAGATCAAGCCTGCAGACTACGGTATCTGGTACATCGACTGTATGGATCAGCCGGAACGCTACAAAGGAAAGACCGTTGAATTTACCGCAATGGTATTAAAAAGCCCGAAATTCCCAAAGGGACAGTTCGTTCCGGGACGTATGGCTATGACCTGCTGTGAGGCAGATATGACATTCTTAGGTTTCATGTGCAAATGGAAAGACGCAGAAAAGTACAAGACCAAAGAATGGGTAAAGGTACGCGCTAAAGTCGGCGTAGAATACCAGAGAGATTACCACGGCGAAGGACCTGTCCTCTATGCCGAAAATGTGGAAAAAGCCGCTGAGATCAAGGACATTGTGCAGTTCTAGTGATGTTCTTGTGAAAATGCTATTTTCAGGAAGTGTAAGGAAGAACAGTTGTGTAAGTTCTTACATTGACATGAAAACAAAACTCTGATATAGTTATTGATTGTACGAAAGTGAGAGGATGAAAGGCCTGCATGTGCGTGCCGTTTTCGCCTCTCATTTTCTTGCTATTGCATGTTAAAAATATATGATAACTTCGATTGCACTAAGTTCGTGGAATACCTCACTAAGTGCAACGAAGTGCTTTCGCACGTAAGCGTTCTGGAAGACGAACACTTACGTGCTCAATGCAGGAATATGGGCCGTTTTCAACCTGTCGATTGTCCACATCCTGAGTGCAGATGTACGAATGTGGCGGATGCAATCCGACACAGGCGAACATGTGCAAATCGAAGGCCAGTGGACAATGACATGTTGAAAAATTAAGGCCCATATTCCTGCGGAACTTAGATTAAGAATAGAAAGAGGATATTTACAATTAATGGATGTAACAAAATTTGAAGAATTACAGTTAGATGACCGTATCATAAGAGCTATTACCGAGATGGGCTTTGAAGAAGCTTCTCCGATCCAGGCTCAGGCGATCCCTGTTGTATTAGAAGGCAGAGACATGATCGGTCAGGCACAGACAGGAACAGGAAAGACCGCTGCTTTCGGACTTCCTCTGTTACAGAAGGTAGACCCGAAGGTAAAGAAGCTTCAGGCCATTGTCCTGCTTCCAACCAGAGAGCTGGCAATCCAGGTAGCTGAAGAACTGCGCCGTTTTGCAAAATTTATGCACGGCATCAAGGTTCTGCCTGTATACGGCGGTCAGGACATTGTCCGTCAGATCCGCGCCTTAAAAGATGGCACCCAGATCGTAGTAGGAACCCCGGGCCGTGTGATGGATCATATGCGCCGTAAGACCGTAAAAATGGACCATGTACATACCGTAGTTTTAGACGAAGCAGACGAAATGTTGAACATGGGCTTTTTAGAGGATATGGAGACCATTTTAAGCCAGCTGCCGGAAGAGCGCCAGACCCTGATGTTCTCCGCAACCATGCCTCAGGCCATTGCTGACATTGCAAAGAAGTTCCAGAAAGATCCGGTAACAGTCCGCGTGATCAAAAAAGAACTGACTGTACCGAAAGTGACCCAGTATTATTATGAAGTAAAGCCAAAAAACAAAGTAGAGGTTATGTGCCGTCTGTTAGACATGTACTCCCCAAAGCTGTCTATCGTATTCTGCAACACCAAGCGCCAGGTAGATGAACTGGTTCAGGCACTTCAGGGAAGAGGTTATTTTGCAGAAGGCCTTCATGGTGATTTAAAGCAGGTACAGCGTGACCGCGTTATGGAAAGCTTTAGAAACGGACGTACCGATATCCTGATTGCTACAGACGTAGCAGCAAGAGGCATTGACGTAGGAAATGTAGAAGCTGTATTTAACTACGATATCCCACAGGATGATGAATATTATGTACACCGTATCGGTCGTACCGGAAGAGCAGGAAGAGAAGGAAAGGCATTCAGCCTGGTAGTTGGCAAGGAAGTTTACAAGCTTCGTGACATCCAGCGCTACTGCAAGACCAAGATCATCCCACAGGCAATCCCGTCCTTAAATGACATTACCGAGATCAAGGCAGACAAGATCTTAGACCAGGTTCAGGACATTTTAAATGATGCAGACCTCACAAAGATCGTAAATATCATTGAAAAGAAGCTGATGGAAGACGATTATACTTCCTTAGATCTGGCTGCAGCCCTCTTAAAAATGAGCATGGGCGATGACAATGAAGATATCATTGACAACTATATGCCTGCAAGATCCTTAGACGATCTGGACAGCTATGGCAGAAATTCCAGAGGCAGAGACCGTGGCAGAAATAACAGCCGCCGCAAAGGCGCTACCGACCGAGCAGCTGTTGACTATGTATTAAACGGCGGTGAAGAGCGCATGGCAAGACTGTTCATCAATATCGGTAAGTCCCAGCGTGTAACACCGGGAGATATCCTGGGCGCAGTTGCAGGAGAGTCCGGTATTCCAGGACGTCTGGTAGGAAGTATTGATATGTATGACGGCTATACTTTCGTAGATGTACCGGCTGAATATGCAGAAGATGTATTAAATGCCATGAGCCATGCCCGCATCAAAGGCAAACATATCCACGTAGAAAAAGCAAATTCCAAACGATAAAAATTCAAATCAGAAAAGTAAAAGACACTCTGAAACCTACCAGGGTGTCTTTACAATATGCAGGGAGTGATAAATTTGAAAGGAAAAAAAGCAGAAGCAGAAGTAAGGACCAACGTAATGAGGCTGTTAGACGCAGCAGGGATCCATTATGAAACAGGAACATATGAAGTAGATGAAAATGACCTTTCCGGCAGCCATGCTGCTGACCTGATGGGGATCGATCATGACCAGATGTATAAGACCCTTGTATTAAAAGGGGAGAAAAAGGGATATCTTGTATGTTGTATCCCGGTAGATGAAGAACTGGACTTAAAGAAAGTGGCAAAAGCAGCGGGAGAGAAGAAAGTGGAGATGATCCACGTAAAAGATATGTTAGGTATCACCGGTTACATCCGGGGCGGCTGTTCTCCAATCGGAATGAAGAAAAAATTTCCAACATATATTGAAGAAACTGCCCAGTTATATGATACAATTATGGTAAGCGCAGGACAGAGAGGCGTACAGGTCACTGTAAGTCCGGAAGACCTGAGGGAGTATGTAGACGGAACCTTTGTTGGACTTGTGTAGGTGATGGTTACGATCGTCTCAAAACGGTCTCAAAAGATAGAATACCTTAATGCAGGTTTGTAAATGAAATCAGGTATCACGGAAAACGGACGGCGCTTTTGATGGCATATTATGCAGATAACATCCGAAAGGAGGAACGCAATATGGAGAAAAAACAGGCAGTTGTTACCTCAGACACCCTTACAAAAGAGCAGATCAGGGAACTGGCGACAAAATCCCTTGCAGGTATTAAAAACTCCTATGCCCCTTATTCCCATTTCCACGTTTCCGCCGTCCTTCTTAGTGAAAACGGCAATATCTATACAGGAAATAACATAGAAAATGCCGCCTACACCCCTTCTGTATGCGCCGAGCGCTGCGCTTTCTTTAAAGCAGTCAGCGAAGGAGAACGTGACTTTGCAGCTATTGCCCTTTGCGGCGGCTTAAAGGGAGTAGTAAAGGATTACTGTGCCCCTTGTGGCGTCTGCCGCCAGGTGATGCGGGAATTCTGTAAGCCGGATTTTAAGATCATTCTGGTAAAGTCCGAAGAAGAGTGGAAGGTATATACCTTATCCCAATTGTTGCCGGAAGGTTTTGGACCGGAAAATCTTCGGGCGTAGATCCGGCAGGACAATACGGGTGTTACAGTTCAGCTTAATACCTGAAATCAAGACGCAAATACTAACAATATATAACAATATTAACTAAAAAAACAGGCTTGAAAAACATAAAATGTTGGGTTATAATAGCACCATAATAAATGAAGCGCATATGTGATACCTGGGATGTGCGAAGTTCTTACCAATTTTGAACCTACATTAGACTAAAGGGATTCCAATATTTTTAAGCGGATGTCATGCCTCCTTTTTAAGCGTGGAAGGCAGAAGTTTAAGTGAGGTTGCCCACCTAGCATTGCTAGGCGTCAATAAGTAAGAGACGGCATCTTGGGGTCACAGAAGATAAAAGCAGCGAGGTTCTCGCTGCTTTCTTTTTGTAGTACATGGGCTTGCTGAATATACTTGTGCGAATAAGGTGACAGATATTATGAAAATGATCGGGAAGTTAAATGAAAAGGATCTAAAGATCAACAAAAAACAGATGATTTTGTGGATGGGAGGAATACTGGCGGCAGTGATCCTGCTTATGGTGTTCATTGTAAAAGTGGAACCTCCTGCAGAAGGAATATCCAGGGCAGAAGCAGCCAAAGCCCTGGCTCTGGTTTTTGAAGATCCCCAGACCTTGGAAGATATGGCTTCTGAACGGGAAAATTCCTCTTTTACAGACAAGGAAAAGGGAAACTGGTTTGTAAAATATATGGATTATCTTTATGAAAAAGGTTATCTGGATACAGAGATCACACCGGCGACTCTTACTTCTGCCCAGGGAAATCTTACATATGAGGATGTAAATACGGTAGCAGAAAAGCTGTCATCCGGCCTTGAAAAACAGGTGGGAATGACCAGAGGGAATAAGAAAAAGACATTTTCAAGAAATGACTGGTGGGAGCTTTATAAGGCCATTGTAAAAGAGACGGACAAAGATGGAAATATGAAAGAAGTTTCCGCTGTTTTGTTTGGCACACCTTCTAATATGGAACAGGCCGAAAGCTGGACTGCTTATACAACAGAAGGTACCTTTGGCTTTCAGGGACTGGCTCTGGACGCATATCTTGACTGCGAGATCCGTTTCTGGGCCAGAGGCCAGGAAATGGCAGGTATGACCCAGATCGTAAGCGAGGAGCCTGTTTATAAGAATATATGGGTCTCTGATGTAAAAAAAGATCAGTTTACGGTTTACATCGGCAAATATGTAAGAACTTTTACAGCAGAAGGTAAACTGGCATCCCAGGCAGAAGAGAAGAATGAAGAACTGAGATCCTGTGTGGCTGACCTGCATATGGAAAAGGGAAAGCTGAAAAAGATCACTGTGAAAAAAGAACGGGTCCGTGGAAAGGTCCTTGCAGTGACGGATGAGTCTATTGAACTGGAAGGCTATGGCTGCGTACCCATCGATGACAATTTTCATGTATACAAGACCTACGGGGATTTCCAGGTCCTTGGAAAAGGAAACATCCTGGTAGGTTATGATCTGCAGGAATTTGTGGCAGCTGACGGAAAGCTTTGTGCCGCTGTTCTGGAACAGCCATTTGATGCGGAAACCATCCGCGTCCTGATCATGGATAATGGTTTTAAGCAGATCTTTCATGATACCATAGAACTTACTGCAAATTGCGATGGGGAACTGATCTACGAAAAGGAAAACGGAGAAAATCAGGAAAGCTCCTTTAAGAAAGGGGATACATTCTCCTACGAAGCATCTGATAAAAAGCTGGAAAACGGACGTATGATCTTAAAACCGGAAGACAGTGAAGGAATTACCGTCACTTCCTTAGAACGTGGCCAGGGACAGCCTACTTACAGTGGTTCTATAGAAGTGAAAGCAGAAGAGGGCGGCTTAGTCCTTATTAACGAGTTGTACCTGGAAGATTATTTAAAGAAGGTAGTTCCAAGTGAAATGCCTGCGTCCTATGAAAAAGAGGCATTAAAAGCCCAGGCAGTGTGTGCCCGGACTTATGCCTACCGCCAGATCCAGGGAAATGCCTACGGGCAGTATGGTGCCCATGTGGATGACAGCACCAATTTCCAGGTGTACAACAATATAAGTACCAGCGAGCGTACAGACCAGGCAGTAAATGAGACCTGTGGACAGATGCTTTTCTATAATGATAAGCCCATAGAAGCCTTTTATTATTCCACTTCCTGCGGCCATGGGGCAGATGGAAGTGTATGGGGCAATGAAGGGGCGGCTCTGCCCTACCTGCGTTCCATGCAGATCAAAAAAGGCGCAAGAGAGCTGACTATGGAAGATAATGATACTTTTGATGATTACATACGGTCAAAAAACATTACTTCTTATGATGCTTCTTATCCTATGTTCCGCTGGCATGTGGATATTAAAGCCAGTATCCTTTCCGCACAGATCCCGGGAGTGGGAAATGTAACCGATGTAAATGTAGTATCCAGAGGTTTAGGTGGCATTGCTTCTGAAGTAGAAGTAAAAGGCGATGGAGGAAGCTACAAGATCAAAGGCCAGAGCCAGGTAAGAAGTATGCTTGGAAATACGGAACTTGTAATAAAGAAACAGGACGGAAGCGATATGACAGGAACGGCAGCCCTTCCAAGTGCGTTTATTTCCGTTGAGAAGCGCACGGCAGAGGACGGAAGCATTGTATTCCGGGTATACGGCGGCGGTTTCGGACATGGAGTTGGAATGAGCCAGAACGGCGCCCACAGCATGGCAAAGGCAGGAAAGACGTATAAAGACATCCTTGATTTCTTCTATCATGGAGCGGAGATCAGGACAGAATAAGACCGATGTGTCCGGCTGGCAGCCGGAGGCAGAGACCTGGTTTGGGAAAACAGAATACGGGCATAAAAAAACACGGTTTAGGAAACGGAAATATTTCCTGACCGTGTTTTTTAGTTGTTATGTATCTGGAAGCAGCTGCCGGTGACAGCTTTTGCCAATATCTTGTTAGCCACTGCCAAAGGCAGCTGGCAGACTGGCTTTATATATTATTTAATCATATGGTTAGGCTAATAAGAAAACCTCTACATTCTGTATTCCGTGATTTTTTGATTCTGCGTGTGTATCATAAAAAATATCAATGTGATGGCCTTTTACACCGCCGCCTTTGTCCTCGGCAATGTAAACCACCCCGTTGATCATAACCCTGGTTCCATATGGGATCACTCTTGGGTCAACAGCAATGGTGTGCTGGGAGCTGGCAACGGCACCGGTACAGGTGTTTCTTCCCCAGCCTGCGGAGCAGCTTCTGCAAGGGCAGTAACCGGTAGTTTTAAAAACACCCAGGGAAACCATCTGGGAAGCCGGTTCTTCAACGTTTTCGGCAGCTTCTGTTTCCTGCTGATCCTGATCGTTTGCAGCTTCTTCTGTTTGCTGTGTCTGTTCGGAACTGTCATTTTCAGAAGCGAATGCACAAAAGGCAGAGCCAATTATAAAAAATACAGTGATAAAAGTCGTGGTTAATAGTTTCTTCATGTTCATTTCTACCTCCTTTTGCAGTCGGAAAGGACAAGGACTGCGGTCGTTCACAATGCCTCATAATATTTGCAATGTATTTTTAATATATTATAAATATATGTAACACTTTTGTAATATATGAACGATAAAGTAATATTTACCACATTTTTTTAAATCTGTCAAGAAAAACACAAAATGCGCAAAAAGCCCTTGACAAATTCTTTATAAAGGAATATATTATGCAATGTAGATGTTAGCACTCCAATAAGTTGAGTGCTAATAACAAAAGAAACAGCGAACAGGAGGCAGGAACACATGGATGCGCAGTTGGATGAGCGTAAGGTCACTATATTAAAAGCGATCATAAAGACTTATCTGGAAACAGGCGAGCCGGTGGGTTCCCGGACGATTTCCAAGTATTCGGAACTGAAACTCAGTTCTGCCACCATCCGCAATGAGATGTCAGACCTGGAAGAGATGGGCTACATTATACAGCCACATACATCAGCAGGACGTATTCCTTCTGATAAGGGATACAGGTTCTACGTTGACCAGATCATGCAGGAGAAAGAAAATGAAGTCACAGAATTTAAGGATGTGATGGTCCAGAAAGTAGATAAACTGGAACTGGTCCTTAAGAAAATGGCTCAGGCTCTTGCGGCAAATACCAATTATGCAGCGATGATCAGCGGACCAAGCTACCACAAGACAAAGCTGAAATTCATACAGCTTTCCAGAGTAGAAGCAAATAAGCTTCTGGTGGTAGTGGTTGTGGAAGGCAACATCATCAAGAACACCATGATCGATATTGGCGAAGATCTGGGAGAACAGGAACTTCTCAATCTGAACATCCTCTTAAACAGCAGCTTAAACGGACTGACCATTGAAGAGATCAATCTTGGGATTATCAGCAAGCTGAAAGAAGATGCAGGCATTCACAGTAAGGTGATCGAACTGGTACTGAATGAAGTCGCAGAAGCTATTAAAGCGGGCGGCGAGGACCTGCAGATCTATACCAGCGGAGCGACTAACATTTTCCGGTATCCGGAACTGGCTGAAGGAGAAAAGGCCAGCAAGCTGATCGGAACATTAGAACAAAAAGAAGTGCTGCAGGAATTTGTTTCCGATGTAAACGCAGACCAGCAAGGCGATGGAGGCATTCAGGTATACATTGGTGATGAAACACCGATCCAGTCCATGAAGGACTGCAGCGTGGTCACAGCCAATTATGATCTGGGCGGGGGCCTTCGGGGAACCGTAGGAATTATCGGTCCTAAGCGAATGGATTATGAAAAAGTTCTTGGAACTTTGAAAAATCTCATGAACCAGCTGGATGCAGCATTTAAAAAGGATGAAAGGTGATAGCAGTGAGCGAAGAAATGAAAAATGAAGATCTGAAGGATCCGTCCAATATGGAACAGGAAGCTTCTGAGGAGACTGCTTCTGAGAACACTGAAACAAGTGCAGAAGAGAAGACCACAGAAAAAGCACCTGAGAAAGAGGGCTTCTTTAAAAAGAAAAAAGATCCTAAGGATGAAAAAATAGAAGAACTTACCGACCGGGTAAAACGCCAGATGGCTGAATTTGACAATTTTCGCAAGAGAACGGAAAAAGAAAAATCCACCATGTACGAGATGGGTGCAAAAGACATTATCGAGCGTATGCTTCCGGTAATTGATAATTTTGAAAGAGGCTTAGCTTCTATTCCGGAGAGCGAAAAAAATACAGCTTTTGCTGAGGGAATGGAAAAAATATATAAGCAGTTCCAGAAAGTCTTAGAAGACGCCGGTGTAAAAGCCATTGAGGCAGCCGGACAGCCATTCGATCCTAACTTCCACAATGCAGTGATGCATGTAGAAGATGAAAGCTTAGGAGAGAATATCGTAGCTGAGGAACTTCAGAAAGGCTATATGTACCGTGACAGTGTTGTAAGACACAGCATGGTAAAAGTAGCAAACTGACATTGAGCACTTAACGAGGTCTTTTCGAGTTTAGTGCGAAAGTCGTTCCCGAAACTTGGCGAGGTCTTTTCGAGCCTTAGTTGAGTGGAACATTTATTATGATTTTTTCATCAAACATATATAACAGGAGGAAAAAACTATGAGTAAGATTATTGGTATCGACTTAGGTACAACTAATAGCTGCGTAGCCGTTATGGAAGGTGGAAAGCCAACCGTTATCGCTAACGCAGAGGGCGTAAGAACCACACCATCTGTTGTGGCATTTACAAAAACAGGAGAAAGACTGGTAGGTGAGCCTGCTAAGCGTCAGGCAGTTACCAATGCAGACAGAACCATTGCTTCTATCAAGCGTCATATGGGTACTGACTACAAGGTAGACATTGATGGAAAGAAATACACTCCACAGGAGATCTCCGCAATGATCCTTCAGAAGCTGAAAGCAGATGCTGAAAGCTATCTGGGCGAGACTGTAAGCGAAGCAGTTATCACTGTTCCTGCATATTTCAACGATGCACAGCGTCAGGCAACCAAGGATGCCGGTAAGATCGCTGGTCTGGATGTAAAGCGTA
>ERZ773185.2105-NODE-2105-length-13433-cov-3.143893_pt1 | contig 13433 bp, 14 predicted proteins | sample MGYA00580531_ERZ773185 | MGnify/ENA primary metagenome ERZ773185 (study PRJEB29015, sample SAMEA2737799) | human gut metagenome | biome: human gut; feature: human-associated habitat; material: faeces | place: China | collected 2012 ...
AGGAGTGCCAGTCGAAGGAGCCAAAGAAGGCCGGGAAGCGCAGGCGCGGCAGCTCGAGGTCGTCCGGGCCGGTGAGCGTCTGGCGCTCCGAGCAGGGGTAGGGGCGCTCTATCTGCGAGAGCACGCAGCGGGCTACGCCCGCCAGCGCCTCAGCGCGGCCCTTCTCGCCAAGCGCGTCTTCCGTCAGGTCAAATCCAAGGTCGCCAATCATGGTGCCCACCCTTCTCGTCAGCTGTCGTCCATCCCATTGTGGCTGCCTCGCCGGACGGTGGGGACGCTGTTAATTACCTGGTAAAGGGGACACCCTTCCCGCAAATTGGGGACGTGTTCAAATTTGCGCAAACGGGGGACAGGTTCGCTGAGTCGACGGCGTGTGCCCAGTCTGTCCCAAACTTGCGCAAAAACGAACACGTCCCCAATTTGTGGGGGGCTGGCGCCCTGCCGTCTGGTGCGTGCGCACGAAGGGGTGGGCCAAGGCCGGGCAAGGCTCGTTTGTGCGGACGGTGAAAGTCCGGCCGCGCGGCCATAGCATCTCTCCAGAATGCGCGGACGGGGGTCCGCGCCGGTCGCTTCGGAGAGGAGCACAAATGTCATTCAAGGTCATGGCAATCTGCGCGGGCAGGCATGGCGGCAACGGCGAGGCCCTTGCCAAGGAGGCCCTCTGTGCGGTCCAGGAGGCGGGCGGAGAGGTCGAGCTCATCAACCTCTTTGACTACAACATCCTGCCCTGCACCGGCTGCGAGGGCTGCACCATGCAGATGGGCAAGATGAGTGCCGGCCTCCAGAAGGAGTACCACGGCTGCGTCCTCAAGAACAAGGACGACGTCGACGCCATCATCAACGAGATCCAGACCTGCCAGGGCGTGATCATCTCGGTCCCCACCTATGACCTCACGCCCAGCTCCGTCTACACCCGCCTGGCCCAGCGCTTCCTCGCCTACGAGCTCTCCTTCAGGCTCGCCATCGGCGACGTCAAGGAGAACCCGCACACGGTGGCCGGCCTCATCTCCGTCGGCGGCTCCATGCACGACTGGCAGTCCCTTGCGCTGGAGAGCCTGCAGGCCACCATGTTCACCATGTCCATGCAGGTGGTGGACCGCTACATGGCCCAGCGCGACGGCCGCCCGGGCAACTGCTTCGTGTGGGGCGAGGGCGACGAGTGGGGCGGCCAGCTGGCCCGCGCCCGCAGGATGGGCGAGAACATCGTCAAGGCCATCCAGACCCCCGTCGAGGAGCGCTGCTGGCTGGGCGACGCCGACGACGGCGTCTGCCCCAACTGCCACAGCTCGCTGGTCTATCCCGGCGACAAGCACTGGGACGGCGTCGAGTTCCCGTGGGAGTGCGCGGTCTGCGGCGCCGGCGGCGACCTCGTGACCGACGAGAAGACCGGTCGCCCCAAGCTCAGAATCGCCGAGAACGGTCTCATTCGCGACCGCAACGACGACCACGCCCGCGCCGAGCACCTGAACGAGATCAACAAGACGCGCGACGAGTTCTTCGCGCACATGGGCGAGGTCAAGCCCCTCATGGACAAGTACGCCAAGATGGAGTTTCCCACGCTTGAGATCAAGCGCGACTAGTGCCAGGCGCCGCCCTGCGCCCGGTGGGTCCCTGCGGCCCGCCGGGCTTCTCGCCATACGGGCAAGGTGGCGAGAAGGGCCTGCGAGAAGGGCCTGCGGCAGGGCTCCGCGCGGCGACGCTACTCCGCTGGCAGGTGTAGGTCTGCGCTTGAGTGCGGCTTTGTCCTGGTCTCGAAGATGCCCAGGTAGATGAGGACGCGGATGGAGAGGTGGAAGAGGAACAGGTCCTCTCCGGAGGCCAGGTCGTTGCCGGTGACCTCGCGGATCCTGCCCAGGCGGTAGAGCAGCGTGTTCTTGTGCAGGCTGAGCAGGGCGGAGGTGCGGGCGGTGTTGCAGCCGTTCTGCATGTAGGCAAAGAGCGTCTCCACGAGCTCGGTGCCGTGCGCCTGGTCGTACTCCCACAGGGCCCAGATGGCCGGGTGACAGTAGTTCATCAGGTTCACGTGGTCGTTGCAGATGTCCAGCATCTCCATGTAGGTGTACTCGCAGTAGCGGTAGACCCCGGTGTCGTCCAAGATCTTGGTGTAGGTGGCCCCGTAGCGGATGGCGCTTCTCGCCTGCTCCAGGTGGGGCCGCACGTCGGTTACCTCCGAGAACGCGTTGCTGATGCCCACCAAGAGCCCGTTGCTCGCGGCGGCGCGGACAAGGGCCTCCTCGTCGCGGGCGGGAAGCACCGCCTCGTCCGCGCGCGAGACCAGGCAGACGAGCTCGTTGTCAAAGATGGTCGAGAGGCTGTGCGCAAGGAAGCCCGAGAGGTGGGCGCGCACGCGCTGGGCGCAGCTGCCGTCCATGTCGCCCTCGCGGCGGCGCAGGGTCACCACGAAGAGCGTGGAGAGGGGAGAGAAGCCCACCAGCTTCATGCGGCGCGCGGTGTGCATGGGGTTGGGCTGCTCGTCGTCGAGCAGGCGGGCCAGGAAGTAGGGGCCCATCTGGGAGTCCTTGGAGGAGAGGAACCCACCCTTCTGCAGCTCCTGGGCCACCAGGGCAACGAGGCGGTCGAAGACGGCGTGGTCCCTCTCGCCAAAGGGGTGGTTCTTTGCCAGGGTCATGACGCGGCCCAGGCAGATGCCCTCGGCGACGACGTCCTGCGTCAGGGTGTCGAGCTCGTAGAGGGGGTTGTGCCGAAGCACCGCCCCGTGGGCGCGGGCAAGCTCCTCGTCCACGCCCGTCTCCTTGATGTAGCGGATGCCCTCGTCGGCAATGACCTCGTCGGTGGACTCGCTGCGGATGAAGCGGGCGAAGGCGGAGTCGTCGGCGTCGTCGAGCTCTATGCCGGCGCGGGCGGCGTAGTGGTAGGTCGGGTCGACTACCAGCACCGGGTTACCGAGCTCGGCGGCGCCCACCTCCACGAGGTGAGCCAGGCCTTTGTTGGAAAACAGGGCCTTGAGCAGGCGTTCGTTTGATTCCTGCACGTCTGTGCCGGTGGTGTTCATGGGAGTCCCCTCGCTCGGGCGTTGGTGACGGAAGCGGATAGCGGTTCCGTCGCGGGACATGGTAGCCGAATCTGAAAGGAATTGTGGTCATGACGGCCTGGGGATACGACAAGAAACGCGACTCCGCCGACGAGCGCATAGAGGACGCGGTCTTCTCGCTCATGAGGACCACCGACATCCCGGACATCCGCGTGGCGGACGTCTGCCATGGGGCGGGGGTGTCGCGCTCCACGTTCTATCGGCACTTTGACAGCGTGGACCAGGTGGTCAAGGGCTTTGAGATGGACCTTTTGGCAAACATGCACGACATCAACGGCTATGCCCTGAAGGCTCGCTTCGGCCTGGCCGAGCTCGACCCCACGCCCACCATGATCCGCCGCATGGAGCTCCTCAAGGAGCGCCGCGACAAGATCGTGGCGCTGAACGGACCCCACGGAGACCCGCAGTTCATCCACAAGGCCACCGTGCTCATGCACGACCACTTCCGCGACCGCCTGGCAGACGTCCCGGGGTCTGCCGACTACCGCGACTTCTACCTGGCCTTCGTCCTGGCGGGACACCACAACGTCATCCAGTACTGGCTGGAGGAGCGCCCTGACACGCCGCCCGAGAAGGTGGCCGGCGTCCTCAACCGCCTCTTCTACGCCCCCTTCTTCCTCGACGAGTCCCGCGCCCGCACGAGCCCCGCCTCCCCGTTTGGCGCTAAGTAAAGCCCACCGGACACTGGGGACGTTGTTAGTTACCTGGTAAAAGGGACACCCTTGCCCTGCCTCACAAATTGGGGACGTGTTCGTTTTTGCGCAAACTTGGGACAGGTTTGGGCTGGCGAGCGCCGGGCCGCGCTCTCGGTGGACAGGAGTGTCCCTTTTACCTGGTAACTAACAACGTCCCTACTGTCAGGGCGGGCGGCGGACGGTAGGGGGAGTCCGGCGAGCGGTTGCCGGCCGAGGCCTTTGTCCCAGGAGAGATAACACCGTCTACCTGCGGAATGGGACACGTGACGTTGGATTGTCCCGCAGGTGGGAACGCGGGGCGCGCGGCTGTTCTTCTCGCCCGAGGGCCGTCCCCGTAGCATCCATGCCAGAAAGCCGGTCCCACGCGAGGGACCGCCAAGGGATAAGGATGTGAACCATGGTCAAGCTTGGCAAGAACGCTCGAAGCGTGTCCATCGTCGGCGTGGGCTGCACGCCGTTCAAGGACTTCGAGACCCACCCCGAGACCCAGGGCATCGGCGAGGGCGAGGCCTTTGGCTACGCCGCGCTGGAGGCCATCGCCGACGCCGGCCTCGAGCCGCGCGACGTCGACTTCTTCTACCACGGCAGTGCCAACCCCTACCTGGTAGGAGACTGCATCACCCCCAACATGCAGGTCGCAGACTGGATCGGCATGCGCGCCAAGGGCTCCGTCCACCACTCCGAGGCCTGCTGCACCGGCTACGTGGCGCTCGAGCAGGCCGTCATGGCCGTGGCCTCCGGCACCTACGACGTCGTGCTCTCCGGCGCCTGCGACCTGGCCTCCACGCTTCCGGTGGAGCACCAGCCGTCCCACATCCGCCAGGACTTCCCGCTCTCCGTCATGATCCCGTCCCTGGACAAGATCTACGACCGCGCCTACGGACGCCCGCTTGACGGCGCCTTCGGCGTGTCCTTCGACAACTGGATCAACGAGTACTCCATGCAGTACGACATCGACGCCGACAAGATCGACGACGCCCTGAACGGCCTCACCAAGAGTCTGCGCCGCGGCGCCGTGGCCAACCCGCTCGCCTGGTACGAGACCACGGTCGAGCAGGACGCCAAGGCCAACGGCTTTGCGACCGCCGACGAGTACCTCAAGTCCATGTACAACCCCAAGGTCACCCAGTACCTGCGCGTGACCGGCTTCGAGAAGAAGTGCGACGGCGCGGCGGCCCTGGTGGTCATGCCCACCGAGAAGGCCCTGGCCATGGGCGTGCCCCACACCCCCATCGAGGTCCTGGGCACCGGCGCCTCCGCCGTTGAGGCGGGCCTGGTCCACAACGAGCACTGGGCCACGAAGGTCGCCGCCCATCAGGTCTACGAGCTCACCGGCGTCTCTCCCGACGAGGTCGACCTCTTCATGTGCAACGACTTCTTCCTCGCGTCGGAGATTGTCTCCGCGGAGGAGTGCGGCTACATCCCGCGCGGCGAGGCCTGGCGCTACGCCATCGACGGCCGCACCGCCTTCGACGGCGACAAGCCCATCAACCCGCACGGCGGCCGCTGCAACTTCGGCCACGCCCACGGCGCCTCGGGCATCGCCGACATCTACGAGGCCGTCAAGCAGATGCGCGGCGAGGCCGGCGCCACCCAGATGGCCAAGCGCCCCGACACCACCTTCGTCCGCGGCTTCGGCGGTTCCCAGAACGTCCGCTGCCAGATCCTGCGCGCCGTCCGCTAGGCGCCGAGAGGAGAGACCCATGAAGCTCGAAATGATGGAGCCCATCGTCAAGAAGTTCTACGAGGGCCTGGAGCAGGGCAAGTTCTACGCCCGCAAGTGCAAGGAGTGCGGCGCCGTGGAGTTCCCGCCCCACCTGGCCTGCAACGCCTGCGGCTATCACGAGACCGAGTGGTGCGAGGTCTCCGGCCACGGCCGCCTCATCGACTTCACCCTGCCCGGCCCGCAGAACGACAAGCCCTACCTCAAGGAGAACGGCAAGTACGCCTACGGCGCCGTGGAGATCGACGAGGGCGCCCAGTACACCTACGTCATCTACGGCATCACCAAGAAGAAGGCCCCGGCCATCCGCGCGGCCCTCATGGCCGGCGAGAAGGTCGGCGTCCACGCAAAGGTGATCGACCGCCCCGGCTACAAGATGCTCACCTTCGAGCTGGACTAGCCATCTGACCTGTCCCTTTTACCTGCCATTGGGGACTGTCCCCAATGGCAGGTCCTTCTCGACTTATCACCTATGAAAGGAATCAAACCATGAACCAGGAAGTCTTCGAGCAGGTTGCCGAGTTCGCCAAGAACGCCTACAAGTACGAGGGCCAGATCACGCCCGAGACCACCTTCGACGAGCTCGGCAAGGGCTCCATGAAGATGATCGCCCTCACCTCCATGATCGAGAACGAGCTCGATGCCGAGGTCCCCGTCCGCGAGGTCATGGTCATGAAGAACATCGCCGAGCTCGTGGCCCGCGTCGAGGAAGAGATGGAGTAGCGCATGGATCTGATGCAGACCCTGCGCGAGCGCGCCGCCGCGCGCCCCATGCGCGTCGCCTTCCCCGAGGGCGACAACGAGACCATGATGCGCGCCGTGCGCGAGCTGGCCGACGAGGGCCTGGCCCAGTGCGTGCTGGTGGGCGACGGCGCCGAGCTGGCCCGCCTGGCCGGCGAGCGCGGCATCTCGCTCGACGGCATCGAGGTCGTCGACGTGACCGACGAGGCCGCCAACGCCGCCTGCTGCGAGCGCTACCTCGCCCACTCCGACTGCCGCTACAAGCCCAAGGGCGCGGCCAAGCGCATGACGCGCCCCCTGGAGCGCGCCCTCATCATGCAGGTGCTCGGCGACGTGGACGTGATGTTCGCCGGCATCGCCAACGCCACCGGCGACATCATCCTGGCCGGCCAGACCATCGTGGGCCTGGCCGACGGCGTGGACACCATCAGCTCCTGCGGCATCGCCCAGGTTCCCGGCTGGAACGGCGGCGAGAACGGCCTCATCGGCTTTGGCGACTCCGCCGTCTGCGTTGACCCCACGCCCGAGGAGCTGGCCTCCATCGCCTGCGCCTCCTCCGACACGGTGGCCGCGCTCACCGGTTGGGACGTGCGCTGCGCCCTGCTCTCGCACTCCACGGACGGCTCCATGGACAACGCTCTTGTCGACAAGGTCCGTGCCGCCCGCAACATTGCCAACGAGCGCAGGCCCGACCTCAAGATCGACGGCGAGTTCCAGTTTGACGCCGCCGTCCGCCCGGACGTGGCCGCCAAGAAGGTCCGCCGCGAGTCCGAGGTGGCCGGCCGCGCCAACCTCCTCATCTGGCCCGACATCAACGTCGGAAACATCGGCGTCAAGATCATCCAGAACCTCACGGGCGCCGATGCCTACGGCCCCATGCTCCAGGGCTTCAAGAAGATCGTCTGCGACTGCAGCCGCAGCGCCCCGGTGTCCGAGATCGTGGGCAACGTGGTCATGAGCTGCGTGCGCGCCCAGGCGCTGGCGGAGGGGGAGTAGCCATGGCCCAGACGACCGAGTCCCGCGCCTGGCGCGTCCTTGTCATCAACCCGGGCTCCACCTCCACCAAGGTCGGCCTCTTTGACGGCGAGAAGCCCGTCTTCACCGCAAACGTCGCGCACGAGGCCTCCGAGCTGGCAAAGTTTGCCGGCGTGTCAGACCAGCTGCCGTACCGCCTGGGCCTCATCGAGGCCGCGCTCGCGGAGAACGGCGTGGACCTTGCCAGCGTGGACGCCTTCGTGGGGCGCGGCGGCGGCCTGCTGCCGCTCCCGGGAGGCACCTACGAGGTGGACGACGTCCTTCTCGACCACTCCACGCGCGGCGCCAACGGCGTTCAGCACCCGGCCCAGCTGGGGCCGCAGATCGCGCACGCCCTTGCGGCGAGGTGCGGCCGCCCGGCCTTTGTGGTGAACCCGCCCGACACCGACGAGCTGTGCGACGAGGCGCGCATGACCGGCGTGCGCGGCGTGTACCGCCACGTGCACCTTCACGCGCTCAACCTCAAGGAGACGGCCATCCGCCACGCGGCCTCGATGGGCCGCGCCTATGAGGACTGCCGCTTTGTGGTCTGCCACATCGGCGGCGGCATCTCCGTCAGCGCCCACGACCACGGCAAGATGGTCGACGGCGCCGACATCGTGGGCGGCGAGGGCCCGATGGCCCCCACGCGCGCGGGCGCCCTGCCCGTGGCCGAGGTCCTGAACTACCTTGAGGCCGGCCACGGCGTTGCCGAGACGCGTCGCCTCTGCATGAAGACCGGCGGCTTCGTTGACCTGCTGGGCACCTCAGACGCCCTCGAGGTGAGCCGGCGCGCCGAGGCCGGCGACGAGGCGGCCCGTCGCGCCTGGGACGCCATGGTCTATCAGATCTGCAAGGAGATCGGCGCCATGGCCGCGGCCCTGGGCGGCGACGTCGACGGCATCCTGCTCGGAGGCGGCATGGTCCACAACAAGAGCCTGGTCGCCGCCATTGGCGAGCGCTGCGGCTGGATGGCCCCGGTCACGGCCTATCCGGGCGAGTTCGAGCTCGAGGCCATGGCCGCCGGCGCGCGCCGCGTACTCGACGGCGCCGAGCAGCCCCGCCGCTACTCCGGCAAGCCCGTCTTCGAGGGCTTTTCCTGCTTTGGCGCCTAGCGCCTGACACTGGGGACGTTGTTAGTTACCAGGTAAAGGGGACACCCCTGCCCGCGGCCGCCGAGGCCGGGCGGCAGGGGGGTCCCTTTTCCCAGGGAATGATCAACGTCCCCGGTGTCCGGCGCCTGGCGGCGGGGAACCAACCTGTCCCAACTTTGCGCAAAATCGAACACGTCCCCAATTTGCGCGTGCCATAATGGGCGGGTCACTTCGCGCTCTGCGCTTATTCCAGGGAGGCCAACATGCTGAGGATCGGACTGCTCACCAGCGGCGGAGACTGCCAGGCGCTCAACGCCACCATGCGCGGCATCGTCAAGACCGTGCTCAACAACGCCAAGGAGAAGGTCGAGATCTACGGCTTCGAGGACGGCTACCAGGGCCTCATCTACGGGCGCTACCGCAAGATGGAGTGGGCCGACTTCTCCGGCGTCCTCACCAAGGGCGGTACCATCCTGGGCACCTCCCGCACGCCCTTCAAGATGCTCGACACCCCCGAGGCCGACGGCGTGGAGAAGGTCCCGGCCATGGTGGCCAACTACCGCAAGATCAAGCTCGACTGCCTCTTCATGCTGGGCGGCAACGGCTCCACCAAGACGGCCAACCGCCTGCGCCAGGAGGGCCTGAACGTCATCGCCCTGCCCAAGACCATCGACAACGACACCTGGGGCACCGACATGACCTTCGGCTTCCCCTCCGCCATCGACGTGGCCACCCGCTGCATCGACGACATCCACACCACGGCCAGCTCCCACGGCCGCGTCTTCGTCATAGAGATCATGGGCCACAAGGTGGGCTGGATCCCGCTGTACGCGGGCGTGGCCGGCGGCGCCGACGTCATCCTCATCCCAGAGATCCCCTACGACATGGACAACGTCGTGGCCGCCATCGAGAGGCGCGAGGAGAAGGGAGGCCGCTTCGCCATCGTGGTGGTCGCCGAGGGCGCCATCTCGCGCGAGGAGGCGGCCATGAAGAAGAAGGCCTACAAGGCCAAGGTGGCCGCCCGCGTGAAGCCGTCCGTGGCCTATGACATTGCCGAGGAGATCGCCGCCCGCACCGGGCGCGAGGTCCGCGTGGCGGTGCCCGGCCACACCCAGCGCGGCGGCGCCCCCGACGCCCAGGACCGCATCTTCGCCACCCAGTGCGGCGTCGAGGCGGCCCGCGCCTGCCTGGAGGGCCAGTTCGGCTTCATGGTGGCCCAGCGCGCCGGCAAGATGGTGCGCGTCCCCCTGGAGGACGTGGCCGGCAAGCTCAAGTACGTCGACCCCGACAGCGACCTCGTCCGCGAGGCCAAGCTCCTGGGCATCAGCTTCGGAGACGAGTAGCATGCTCGCAGACTGGTTCGGCGCGTTTCTCGCCGCGGCGGCCGCCTGGGACGAGCGCGCGATTTTCCTGCGCCTCCTGGTGGCAACCCTCGTGGGCGCCGTCATTGGCCTGGACCGCGAGTACCACAACAAGGGCGCCGGCATCAAGACGCACGTCCTGGTGTGTCTGGGCTCGGCCATGACCATGGTGGTCTCCGAGTACGTGGCCATGAGGTTTCCCGAGGTCAGGGCCGACATGAACCGCATCGGCGCGCAGGTGGTCTCCGGCGTGGGCTTCCTGGGCGTGGGCACCATCATCGTTACCGGAAGAAACGAGGTCCGCGGCCTCACCACGGCGGCGGGCCTTTGGGCCTGCGCGTGCATCGGCCTGGCCGTGGGAATCGGCTACGTGGAGGCGGCGCTTCTCGCCCTGCTCTTCGTGGTGCTGACGTTCTCGGCGCTCTCGATGGTGGACCGCTGGCTGCACGACAACGCGCGCGTCTTCGACCTCTACATTGAGCTGGAGAGCCACGGCGCGGTAAAGGAGCTGCTCAAGAAGCTCAACTCCTGGGACTGCCAGTACAGTGACTTCACGCTCACCAAGGGCGCGGCCGGCAGCCGCGACTGCGCCGTCACGCTTACCGTCACGCTCGGCCACATGGGCCGCAAGGCGGCCTTCGTCGAGGCCATCCAGCTGCTTGACTTCGTGAGCTTCTGCAACGAGCTCTAGGGCCTGCGTCCACCGAGCCAAAGCCCGCGCGCCTGTGCGTCCACACAAAAGTGGCGCCGGGCGCGCGTCGCGTTTCTGAGGTCGCACACCTTGGAGGCGCCCGGGCGCTTGCGTACGCTCTTCTCTGCATATACAGACTGACGTCGAGAAGGGCACGCCCATGTGCGAGTGGAACCGCAGCATCATCATCCAGGACATCGTCCTTGCCATTGTCATCAACACGAGCGCGACGCTTCTGGGCGGGGACCCGTTTGACCACACCTGGTACACCTTCACCTGCGTGGCGCTGGCGACCAACGTCCTGGGGCAGTTCCTGCTTCCCACCGGGACCTGGGCGTGTGCGCTGACCGGCTGGGCGGGCGAGGCGTCCTGGCGCGTCTACGTGCAGATCTTCATCGAGAACCTCATCTTCGTGACCATCATCAGCCTCGTTGAGGCCTGGGTGCACACCGGCGGCGCCGGTCTCGTTGCCGCATGGCTCGCCACCTACGTCCACCTGGTCCTCATTGGCTACGTGACCTCCGTGGCGCTCTACCACGCCCTGAAGCCCAGGGCGTAGGGGAGCGCATTGGGTATCATTGGGCCAACCTGATTTGAAGGAGGACCCATGTACGACCGTGCCGTTGAGATCGACGAGGCCATCGCCGCCGGGCACCGGGCGCTGGACGCGCTGGCCGAGGCCGCCGACTCGCTTGACTCCGCCAAGCGCTGGGGCATCGTGGACATCCTCGGCGGCGGGCTCATCACAAGCGTGATCAAGCACTCGCGCCTGGGCGACGCCAACCACGCGCTTGCCCGCGCCCGCGAGGAGATCCGCGCCTTCACCAGGGAGATCTCCGACGTGCGCGACCTTCACCTGCTGAACGCCGAGGTGGGCGGCCTCAACACCTTCTTTGACATCGCCATGGACAACACGCTGGTGGACCTCCTGGTCCAGAAGGACATCTCGGACGCTGAGGACCGCGTCGAGGAGGCCACCGCCTGGGTGCGCGAGGCCATCTCGCGTCTGGAGGCCGCACGGTAGGAGACGAGGGCTCTCTGGGGTCCTTTTCGCGTTTTGGGTTCGATACTCGAGGAGAGCCGCCGGCCCGCTCGCCGTTTGCGCAGGTGAGCGGGCCGTTTTATTTTTGATTTGGCTGCTGTGGCGCGGGACGCGAACCCAAAACGTGGCAATCTGCGCTGCCGGCGGCTGCGCCATACAAAGTCTGTATGCCAACCCATGCAAACATGTATTTCACTTATCGGTTGTGCGCGCCTACCATGGGTCTTGTTCCGAGCGCCGCCCAAGCGACGCGCACTTCTCGTTGTTTGGAGGCACGTCATGATCCTTGGCATGGGCGTTCCCGAGCTGGCGGTCATCCTGGCCGTCGTCCTGGTCATCTTCGGGCCCAAGAACCTTCCCAAGCTGGGCAGCTCGCTCGGCAAGACCGTCAAGAGCTTCCGCGACGGCATGGGCGAGGGCGACGAGGCCCTCGCAAAGGCCCAGGTAGCCAAGGCCGACGCCGAGGCCGCCATCGACGACCCCGACGACGAGGACGCCTAAGCCCGACGCCCGTCGCGCGGCCTGGCGACTCGGGCCGCGCGCCAAATAACGCTTCCTTCCTCCCTTGAGCCCCCGGACAACCTCCTCCCGTCCGGGGGCGCTCCCTGTGCCGGGAAGCCCTCCTCGCCAGGCCTTGGGGCGGCCGGGCCGCAAAGGCCATATAATCCCTGTATGGCATAGCATGCGGAGAAGGGCGTTCGGTATGAACCTCAAGCAGCTGGAGTACTTTGTCGCCATCGCCGAGGAGCGGCAGATCACCGCCGCCGCCCGCCGCCTCAACATCTCGCAGCCGCCGCTCTCCTACGAGCTGCGCCAGCTGGAGAGCGAGCTCGGCGTCACGCTGGTGGTGCGCGGACCGCGCCAGGCGCGCCTCACCGAGGCCGGACAGCTCCTCTACCAGCGCGCGACCAAGATCCTTGCCATGACCGCCGCCGCCCGCAGGGAGGTCGAGAGCGTGGGCTCCGGCATGACCGGCACGCTCTCGCTGGGCGTCTGCCCGGACTGCGCGGGCCTGGTGCCGGCCGCGCGCCTGCGCGAGCTGCGTGACCGCTTTCCCGAGGTCTCCGTCGAGGTCTCAGAGGGCTCGACCTCCGAGGTCCTGGAGCTTCTTGAGGGAGGCATCGTGGACGTGGGGGTGGTGCGCACCCCCTTCAAGAGCGAGGGCCTGCGCTGCCGCTTTGCCACCGCCGAGCCGTTCGTGGCCGTCATGCCCACGGACCTTGAGGTGGGCTCTGACCTCTCCTGCACCCTCGAGGACCTCGCGGCGGTGCCACTCGCCCTCGCTCGCCGGCAGGAGCCCGCGGTCAGCTCAGCCTTTGCCGAGAAGGGCCTCTCGCCGCAGGTGGCCTGCGTCATGGATGACGTCAGGACCTGCGTCCTGTGGGCCCGCGAGGGAATGGCCGTGGCCCTGGCGCCGCGCTCGCTCATCCGCGTGACGGACACCGGCGACCAGTTCATCAAGGTAGTGGACTGCCGCGGGCTGGACTCGCGCCCGGCGGTGGTGTGGCGGGCCGACAGGCTCCTCTCGCCGCTGGCCGAGCGGGCCGTGGCCCTTCTCGGCGAGCTCTCCTAACCCCCCGCAAATTGGGGACGTGTTCGAATTTGCGCAAATTTGGGACAGGTTGCGACCAGCGCGGCCCCAGGGACCTGCGGGGCCAAGTCTGTCCCCTCCTTGCGCAAAAACGAACACGTCCCCAATTTGCGACCGGGGTAAGAGTGTCCCTTTTACCAGGTAACTAACAACGTCCCCGCTGTCAGGTGCGGGGGAGGGCCTTGGCGTGGGCCAGCATGAGGGCGAGGATGACGGCCAGGCCGCGCCTCAAGCTCGCCTTCTCGACCCACTCCTCGCGGGTGTGCAGGAGGTCTCCCTCGACGGCGCCCACCGTGTGGGCGGCAATGCCCAGCGACAGCGGGATGTTGGCGTCGGTGGATGACTCCTGGTGGATGGGCTTCTCGCCGGCGAGGGTGCGCAGGGCCTCGTCGGCGGCCTCCACCAGCGCCTGCTGGCCTGCCGGCACGG
>ERZ773185.2107-NODE-2107-length-13426-cov-4.377459_pt1 | contig 13426 bp, 20 predicted proteins | sample MGYA00580531_ERZ773185 | MGnify/ENA primary metagenome ERZ773185 (study PRJEB29015, sample SAMEA2737799) | human gut metagenome | biome: human gut; feature: human-associated habitat; material: faeces | place: China | collected 2012 ...
ATGTTGGTGATACTGTAAAAGTAATGGAAACAAGACCTTTATCCAAAGATAAGAGATGGAGACTTGTGGAAATCATGGAAAGAGCGAAATAATTAGAAGGAGGCTGCTAGAATGATTCAACAGGAAAGTAGACTGAAAGTCGCTGACAATACCGGTGCAAAAGAATTACTCTGCATCCGTGTAATGGGCGGTTCTACAAGAAGATATGCACAGATTGGTGATATCATTACCGCTACTGTTAAAGATGCAACACCAGGCGGCGTTGTAAAAAAAGGTGACGTTGTAAAGGCAGTAGTAGTTCGTACAGTAAAAGGTGCCCGTCGTAAAGATGGTTCTTATATTAAATTCGATGAGAATGCTGCTGTTATTATCAAAGATGACAAAACTCCAAGAGGAACCCGTATTTTTGGACCAGTAGCTAGAGAGCTTCGTGAGAAACAGTTTATGAAGATTGTTTCCTTAGCTCCGGAAGTATTGTAGGAGGTACTTTTGATGGCAACAATGAAAATTAAAAAAGGTGATACAGTCAAAGTGATCACTGGAAAAGATAAAGACAAAGAGGGCAAAGTAATTGCCGTAAACAGAAAGAACAATACTCTTTTAGTTGAAGGTGTCAACATGGTTACAAAACATACAAAACCAAGTATGGCAAATCAGCAGGGCGGTATTGTACATCAGGAAGGACCGATTGATGCGTCAAACGTAATGTACGTTCACAACGGAAAACCAACCAGAATCGGTTTCAAGATGGACGGAGACAAAAAAGTACGTTTTGCAAAATCAACAGGTGATGTAATCGACTAATAGAAGGAAGGAGGTCCAGTATCTTGAGTAGATTAAAAGAAACATATCAGAATGAGATCGTAGATGCTATGATGAAAAAATTCGGATATAAAAATATTATGGAAGTGCCGAAGCTCGACAAAGTTGTTGTAAACATGGGTGTTGGTGAGGCAAAAGAAAATGCAAAGATTTTAGATGCAGCCATGAAAGACATGGAGACTATCACAGGTCAGAAAGCGGTTCCTACAAGAGCCAAGAACTCCATTGCTAACTTCAAATTAAGAGAAGGAATGCCGATCGGATGTAAGGTAACCTTACGCGGCGAAAAAATGTATGAGTTCGTTGACCGTTTGATCAACTTAGCATTACCACGTGTACGTGACTTCAGAGGAGTAAATCCAAACGCATTTGACGGAAGAGGTAACTATGCACTTGGTATTAAAGAGCAGTTAATTTTCCCGGAGATCGAGTATGACAAGGTAGATAAAGTAAGAGGTATGGATATCATCTTTGTTACTACTGCAAAGACCGACGAAGAGGCGCGTGAATTATTAACACAGTTTAATATGCCGTTTGCAAAATAATAGGAGGGAATTTTAATGGCTAAGAAATCAATGAAAGTAAAACAGCAGCGTAAGCAGAAATTCTCCACAAGAGAATATAATCGTTGCAAAATCTGTGGTCGTCCACATGCATATTTGAGAAAATATGGCATTTGCCGTATCTGCTTCCGTGAGCTCGCTTACAAGGGCGAGATCCCGGGCGTAAAGAAGGCAAGCTGGTAGGATTTAGCTGCTTAGAAAAGCGTCAGAAGTCAGGTGGGAACATCGTGTTTCCCCGCCTGGCCGTGCAGAGAAGCGCTTAATAGGCTGACTGGTCCCGTTCTTCGACCACAGGGAAAAGAACTTCCCTATACATCGTAACAACGCCTATAAGGAAAACTTGTTTTCCCCAGGCCGAACAACACTCCTGTGCAGCGCGAATGATTCGCGAACCACAGTGACAAACCAACAATCCATTAGGAGGAAATATAATCATGACAATGAGCGATCCGATTGCAGATATGCTTACAAGAATTCGTAATGCAAACACTGCTAAACATGATACAGTAGATGTTCCGGCTTCCAAGATGAAATTAGCTATCGCTGATATCCTTGTAAGAGAAGGCTACATCAAGAAATATGACATCGTTGAGGACGGTGCATTCCAGACAATCCGCATCTCCTTAAAGTATGGCGCTGACAAGAACGAGAAGATCATCTCCGGAATCAAGAAGATCTCCAAGCCGGGCTTACGTGTATACGCTGGCAAGGAAGATATGCCGAAGGTACTTGGCGGACTTGGTATCGCTATCGTATCCACAAACCAGGGCATCATCACTGACAAGCAGGCTAGACAGCTTGGTGTCGGCGGCGAAGTTCTTGCATTTGTTTGGTAATTATTCCCATTGATGTTATCGCACCCCGCCTGCAAAGCTGAACATTGATCCAGCAGGGCGGAGTTTGCGTGCGTCTGGAGGCAACTTCAGACCAGATATAACATAGAAACTGAAAACAGAAAGTGTAAAAGCACTTTCCGAGAATCTAAGTAGGAGGTAAAAGGCATGTCACGTATCGGAAGAATGCCAGTTGCGATTCCGGCGGGCGTAACCGTAACAATCGCAGAGAACAATTTAGTGACTGTAAAAGGTCCGAAGGGAACTCTTGAGAGAGAACTCCCGGTTGAGATGAACATCAAAGAAGAGGATGGTCATATCGTAGTTACCAGACCGAACGACTTAAAGAAAATGAAATCTTTACACGGTCTGACAAGAACCTTAATTAACAACATGATTCATGGTGTAACAGAAGGCTATGAGAAAGTCCTGGAAGTTAACGGTGTTGGTTACAGAGCAGCGAAGCAGGGCAAGAAACTGGTTCTCAGCCTTGGTTACTCCCATCCGGTAGAGATGGAAGATCCGGAAGGCATTGAGACTGTTCTGGAAGGACAGAACAAGATCACTGTTAAAGGTATCAGCAAAGAAAAAGTTGGCCAGTATGCAGCTGAGATTCGGGATAAGAGAAGACCTGAGCCGTACAAGGGCAAAGGTATTAAGTATGCCGATGAGGTTATCAGACGTAAAGTTGGTAAGACTGGTAAGAAATAATTAAGGAGAGTGTGAAGATGGTTAGCAAACAGTCAAGAAGCGATATTCGCGTTAAAAAACACGTTAGATTACGCAACCGTTTTTCTGGCACAGCCGAGAGACCGCGTTTAGCAGTGTTTAGAAGTAATAATCATATGTATGCTCAGATCATTGATGATACAGTTGGAAAAACTTTAGTAGCAGCTTCCACTGCCGAGAAGGAAGTTAAAGCTGAACTGGAGAAGACGAACGATGTTGCAGCAGCAGCTCACGTTGGAACTGTAATCGCTAAGAGAGCGCTTGAAAAAGGTATTAAAGAAGTTGTCTTCGATAGAGGCGGATTTATTTACCACGGAAAAGTTCAGGCATTAGCAGATGCAGCCCGCGAGGCTGGTCTGGAATTCTAGTAGGAAGGAGAACATACACATGAAACGTACAAAAATTGATGCCAACCAGTTCGAGTTAGAGGATACTGTAGTGGCAATCAAACGTGTATCCAAGACCGTTAAGGGCGGACGTACAATGCGTTTTTCCGCTTTAGTAGTAGTTGGAGATAAAAACGGCCACGTTGGTGCAGGCCTTGGTAAAGCAGGTGAGGTTCCGGAAGCAATCCGCAAGGGCAAAGAGGCAGCTGCCAGAAACCTGATGGAGGTTCCGTTCGATGAGAACAATAGCATCCCGCACGATTTCCTCGGCAAATTCGGAAGCGCTAACGTACTTCTGAAGAAGGCTCCGGAAGGTACCGGTATTATCGCTGGTGGTCCGGCTCGTGCCGTACTGGATCTGGCTGGTTACAAGAACATCCGTACAAAATCCCTTGGTTCTAACAACAAGGCAAACGTAGTTCTTGCTACCCTGGCAGGCTTAGGTTCTTTAAAGACTCCGGAAGAGGTTGCAAAACTTCGCGGTAAGTCTGTAGAAGAAATTCTGAACTAATAGGAGGAGATAAAAATGGCAGAGAAATTAAAAATCACATTGGTTAAGTCTCCTATTGGCGCTATCCCGAAGCAGAAAGCAACGGTTGCAGCTCTTGGTTTAAACAAGACTGGCAAGACAGTTGAGCAGCCGGACAACGCCGCTATCAGAGGCATGATCCAGAATGTTAGACATTTAGTTAAAGTAGAGGAAATCTAAGATATTTGCAAGGAGGTGCAGTCATGGATTTATCCAATTTAAAGCCGGCGGTAGGCTCTAAGCACAGCGACAGCTTCAGAAGAGGTCGTGGTCACGCATCAGGCAACGGTAAGACTGCTGGTAAGGGACATAAGGGACAGAAAGCTCGTTCCGGCGCTCCGAGACCAGGATTTGAAGGCGGTCAGATGCCGTTATATAGACGTCTCCCGAAGAGAGGCTTCACAAACAGAAATTCTAAGACCATCGTTGGTATCAACGTAAGCGCTCTTGAGAGATTCGAGAACGACACAGTTGTTACGGTTGAAACATTAATCGAAGCAGGCATCGTAAAGAACCCGCGTGACGGCGTTAAGATCCTCGGCAACGGCGAGCTGACCAAAAAGCTGAACGTGAAGGTTGATGCGGTAAGTGAAGGCGCGAAAGCGAAGATCGAAGCCGTTGGCGGAACCTGCGAGGTGATCTAATATGTTAAAAACACTCCAGAATGCATTTAAGATTAAAGAGGTCAGAGAAAAACTCCTCTATACATTCTTTATGCTGGTTGTGACCCGTATCGGATCACAGCTGCCGATTCCCGGAGTAAATACAACATTCTTTCAGGAACTGTTCGCAAGACAGTCCAATGATGCGTTTGGTTTCTTTAATACGATTACCGGCGGTTCGTTTACGAACATGTCGGTATTCGCATTGAGTATTACCCCGTACATCACATCTTCCATCATTATGCAGCTTTTGACCATTGCAATTCCGAAACTGGAGGAGATGCAGCAGGAAGGCGAAGACGGAAGAAAGAAGATTGCGGAATATACGCGTTACCTGACAGTTGCACTGGCGCTGATGCAGTCCATCGCCATGGCAATCGGTTTTGGCGGAAAGGGTCTTTTAGTAAACTTTACTGCCATGAATGTAATTGTTGCAATCGTGACAATGACAGCCGGAAGTGCTATGCTGATGTGGATTGGTGAGAGAATCACCGAAAACGGTGTCGGAAACGGTATTTCTATCGTACTTCTGTTCAATATCATTTCAACCATGCCAAGTGATATGATTACGCTCTATGAGCGTTTCCTGCAGGGCAAGATCGTGGCGGTTGCAGTTGTAACAGCCGTGATTATCGCAGCGGTTATCGTAGCGATGGTTGTATTTGTTATCATTTTACAGGATGCAGAGCGGAGAATTCCGGTTCAGTATTCTAAAAAGATGCAGGGACGTAAGATGGTTGGCGGTCAGTCCACAAGCATCCCGTTAAAAGTAAATACAGCAGGCGTTATTCCTGTTATCTTTGCTTCATCCCTGATGTCTTTCCCGGTGGTAATTGCTGGATTTTTCCAGGTTAATTATGACACCATCGGAGGAAAGATTCTTCTGGCTCTGAATTCCAGCTCCTGGTTTAATCCAGAGCGTCCGGCTTATTCAGTTGGTTTAATTGTCTACATCGCGTTGATTATTGTGTTTGCGTATTTCTACACATCCATTACATTCAACCCGCTTGAGGTGGCAAACAACATGAAGAAATCCGGCGGCTTCATCCCGGGCATTCGTCCAGGAAAGCCAACATCCGATTATCTGGATGGAATTCTGGAGTATATTATACTGATTGGTGCCTGCGGACTGATCATTGTCTGCCTGGTTCCGATTATTGTCTCTGGACTGTTCTCAGTGAGCCGTCTCTCCTTCGGAGGTACTTCTCTTATCATTATCGTAGGTGTAGTACTTGAGACAATCAAAGCAGTCGAATCACAGATGCTGGTTCGCAACTATAAAGGATTCTTAAACGACTAAGACAACTCGCTTTCTGGGCGGGAGCTCTCTTTCTTAACGGCTGGAGGTGGCCGGAGACAGCTCCTGCCTGGAGGCGATTCTGTTGTATATAGGGAGATTGTAACCATTATGAAGATTGTTATGTTAGGAGCACCGGGAGCCGGAAAAGGAACACAGGCTCAGAGAATTGCAGAAAAATACGGCATTCCGCACATTTCTACCGGAGATATTTTCCGTTCCAATATCAAGGCAGGCACAGAGCTTGGTAAAAAAGCAAAATCGTTCATCGATCAGGGGCTTTTAGTACCGGACGAGGTAACGATCGGCATGCTTCTTGACCGGATCCATGAGGCTGACTGCAAGAACGGCTATATTCTGGATGGATTCCCAAGAACGATCCCGCAGGCAGAGAGTCTGACAGAGGCGCTGGCAGCAAACGGCGAGGCGATTGATTTCGCGCTCAACGTAGATGTGCCGGATGCAAACATCGTAAACCGCATGGCAGGACGCCGTGCGTGCTTAAAGTGCGGCGCTACCTACCACATCCAGTTCGCAGCACCGAAAAAAGAAGGAATCTGCGACAAGTGCGGTTCTGAGCTGGTGCTTCGTGATGATGACAAGCCGGAGACTGTACAGAAACGTCTGGAAATATACCATGACCAGACACACCCGCTGATCGAGTACTATGAGAAGAAGGGCGTTCTTCATACGGTAGACGGTACACAGACCATGGAAGACGTATTCAAGAACATTACGGATATTTTGGGAGCTTAAAACATGGCAGTGACGATAAAATCTCCCAGGGAGATTGAACTGATGCGTGAGGCGGGAAGAATTCTCGCCAAAACGCATGAGGAACTGGCGAAGAATCTTCGGCCGGGCATGTCCACCTGGGATATTGATCATATGGGAGAGGAAATCATCCGGAGTTACGGCTGCATTCCCTCGTTCAAAAATTACAACGGCTATCCCGCATCGATCTGCGTCTCTGTCAATGATGAGGTTGTACATGGAATCCCGCACAAGGAACATTTCCTCGATGAGGGAGACATCGTCAGTCTGGATGCAGGAGTGATCTACAAAGGATACCACTCAGACGCAGCCCGGACTTACGGCATCGGAGAGATCGACGATGATGCCAAAAAACTGATTGAAGTTACCAGACAGAGCTTCTTTGAGGGAATTAAATTTGCCAAAGCTGGCAATCATCTCAATGACATCTCTGCAGCCATTCAGAAATATGCTGAAAGCTTCGGCTTTGGTGTTGTCAGAGATCTGGTAGGCCATGGAATTGGTTCCCATCTGCATGAGGATCCGGAGATTCCGAATTTTGCAAGAAAAAGAAAAGGAATTCTCTTACAGCCCGGCATGACGCTCGCGATCGAGCCGATGATCACCGAGGGCAGCTACGAAGTAGTCTGGCTCGATGATGACTGGACTGTCATGACGGAAGACGGCGGCTGGGCTGCTCATTATGAAAATACGATTCTAATTACAGAAAATGAGCCTGAGATTCTGTCGTTATAGATAGAAAATAGGAAAGAACCTTTTGTGAAATTCGAAGCGTTGATTTGGCTGGCTTCAGCTGGCTGCCACTGGTTGTTTCTCCAAACTGGTTGCACTTTGTGAAATGGACAAAAATCGTTTGTTTCAGACAAACCTGCATGTTTTTTGGATGTTTCTGGCAAAGTGGGAGAAATGGCAGCGTATCTGCTGGAGCTGCGTCAATCAGCAGCGATGTTTTTTAGAAAGTGTCTGTCTAAGCAGAAACGGAGATCAGAATGACGGAATATGGAATGGCCTGTCTGGTCCGCTCACTTGCGGGTCACGACAAAGGCAATTATTATATCATAGTCAGAGAAGATGCACACTATGTGTATCTGGCAGACGGACGCACCAAAACTGCCGCCAAGCCGAAACGCAAGAAGAGAAAGCACGTGCAGTTTTCCCACAAGCGGGATGAGGCGCTGGCAGCCCAGTTTGCGGACGGCGCGGCAGTCCAGGATGAAGCGATCCGCTATTTCATTCAGAAATCATTGCAGGGAGGTATATAGAATGTCGAAAGCAGATGTAATTGAGATTGAGGGCGTAGTAGCAGAGAAGCTGCCGAACGCTATGTTTAAGGTAGAACTGGAAAACGGACACATCGTACTTGCTACGATCAGCGGAAAACTCCGTATGAACTACATCCGTATTCTGCCGGGCGATAAGGTTACAATGGAAATGTCGCCATACGATCTCTCTAAGGGAAGAATCATTTGGAGAGATAAATAAAGACCAATCCATTTTTCTCAATAAAAATATTGAGAGAAGTGTAAATTTCGCTTGCATTATAGGATTTTAAATGTTATAATGCTTTAGCGAACTTTGTTGAAGCATCAGGTAAGATCCGCCCTTTTGTCCTCTCACGGCAGAGGGATGGAACGAGTCTGTTGTACCTGTAAGTCCGACACAGGACTGCAATAGGTTATAAAAAATTGTATGTCCGAGATTGGACGGACTATTACGGAAAGGAGAATTGCTGTGAAGGTTAGATCATCGGTTAAACCAATTTGCGAAAAGTGCAAGATCATCAAGAGAAAAGGCAGTATCAGAGTAATCTGTGAGAATCCGAAGCACAAACAAAGACAGGGCTAATTTGATTTAGCACCTATTTTTTCGCGCGGCTTTCTATTATGAACCACTCGGATGAGTTGTTCAGTAGTTTAAGCAAATTTATACATTATCAACGAAGAAGTAAGAAAAACTAATGGAGGTGTACTACACACATGGCTCGTATTTCAGGTGTCGATTTACCAAGAGAGAAACGCGTAGAGATCGGCTTGACTTACATCTACGGTATCGGTAGAGCAAGTGCAGCCCGTATCCTGGCCGAAGCTGAAGTTAATCCTGACACTCGTGTTAAGGACTTAACTGACGACGAAGTTAAGAAGCTTGCGGCAATCATCGCTGACAGTCAGGTGGTTGAGGGTGATCTGAGAAGAGAGATCGCTATGAACATCAAGAGACTGCAGGAGATTGGATGCTACAGAGGCATCCGTCATAGAAAGAGCCTTCCGGTTCGTGGTCAGAAGACAAAGACCAACGCTAGAACTCGTAAGGGTCCGAGAAAGACAGTAGCAAACAAGAAGAAATAATTAAGTAACAAGGAAACTGAATCAGGTTAGGTTTAGCAACAGGATTCAATATTTGAGAAAGTAGGTTAGTTTAAAATGGCTAAAAAAGTGTCCACTGGCAAGAAAGTGACAAAAAAGCGTGTAAAGAAAAACGTTGAACGCGGACAGGCGCACATCCAGTCATCTTTTAATAACACAATCGTTACTTTAACAGATGCACAGGGTAATGCCTTATCATGGGCAAGTGCAGGCGGTCTGGGATTTAGAGGTTCAAGGAAATCTACTCCATATGCAGCTCAGATGGCTGCAGAAACTGCAACGAAGGCAGCTCTTATCCATGGCTTAAAGTCTGTAGACGTTATGGTAAAAGGTCCGGGATCCGGTCGTGAAGCAGCAATCCGTGCTCTTCAGGCATGTGGTCTGGAAGTAACAAGCATTAAGGACGTAACTCCGGTTCCGCATAACGGATGCCGTCCGCCGAAACGTAGAAGAGTCTAATTAGGAGGTGCAAGTAAAGTGGCAGTAGATAGAGTTCCTGTACTTAAAAGATGTAGATCTCTTGACCTTGATCCGGTTTATTTAGGAATCGACAAGAAATCAACGAGAAAATTAACGAGAGCCAACAGAAAGATGAGCGAGTATGCACTCCAGCTGAGAGAGAAGCAGAAAGCAAAATTCATTTACGGTGTGTTAGAGAAACCGTTTAGAAATTACTATGCAAAAGCATCCAGAATGAATGGTCAGGTCGGTGCTAACCTGATGATCCTTCTGGAGTGCAGACTGGATAATGTATTATTCAGAATGGGCTTTGGCCGTACAAGAAAAGAGACACGTCAGATCGTAGATCACAAGCACGTTCTCGTAAACGGCAAGAGCGTAAACATCCCGTCCTACTTAGTTAAGGCTGGCGATGTAATCGAGATCAAAGAGAAGTACAAATCTTCACAGAGATATAAAGATATCGCTGAGGTAACCGGCGGAAGAATGGTACCGGCATGGCTGGAAGTTGACGCTGAGAACCTGAAAGGTACTGTTAAAGAGTTACCGAGCAGAGACGAAATTGACGTTCCTGTAAACGAAGTGCTTATCGTCGAGCTGTACTCCAAATAATAAGAAGTATTACTATTATGTTAGTCCAGAATCTCCCATGTATCTGCTTTGGCAGCTGCTTGGGAGATTCCGAGACTACAAGAGTATGGCAGACCCTCAAAAATGTTCCCAAAAGGAGGGGCTATCGTGTTCGATTTTGAAAAACCAAAAATTGAAATTGCTGAGATTTCCGAAGACAAAAGATATGGCAAATTTGTGGTTGAACCGCTGGAAAGAGGCTATGGTACCACATTAGGCAATTCTTTAAGAAGAATTATGCTTTCCTCTTTGCCTGGTGCAGCAGTAAGTCAAGTGAAAATCGACGGCGTTTTGCATGAGTTCAGTTCTATCCCTGGTGTAAAAGAGGATGTAACTGAAATTATCATGAACATCAAGAGTCTGGCGATCAAAAACAGCAGCGAGACGAATGAGCCGAAGACGGCTTATATCGAGTTCGAGGGCGAAGGCGTCATCACAGCAGCTGACATTCACGCTGATTCTGACATTGAGATTTTGAATCCGGACCAGGTCATCGCTACATTAAGCGGCGGCGCGGACAGCAAATTCTACATGGAGCTGACGATCACGAAGGGCCGCGGCTACATCAGCGCAGATAAGAACAAGAGTGAAGATCTTCCGATCGGAGTTCTGGCTGTTGATTCTATCTACACACCGGTGGAGCGTGTCAATATGACCGTTGAGAACACCCGTGTGGGTCAGGTGACAGATTATGATAAGCTGACATTAGATGTATACACAAATGGAACGCTGGCACCAGACGAAGCTGTCAGCCTGGCAGCAAAGGTTCTGAGCGAGCATCTGAACCTCTTCATTGACCTTTCCGAGAATGCCAAGACCGCAGAGGTTATGGTAGAGAAGGAAGACAACGAGAAAGAGAAAGTGCTTGAGATGAACATCGACGAGCTGGAGTTATCCGTTCGTTCTTACAACTGTTTAAAGAGAGCCGGAATCAATACAGTGGAGGAGCTGTGCAACCGCACACCGGAAGATATGATGAAAGTCAGAAATCTGGGCCGCAAATCCCTGGAAGAGGTTCTTGCAAAACTGAAAGAATTAGGCCTGCAGCTCAACCCGAGCGAAGAGGCTTAAGATACCGCGTGGGTGGACGTGCTTTGCAGTGCGTCCCTTTCATGCAGATACGGGGACGGGTAAGTCCGAATGGCACAGGTCCCTGCATAACCATCAAACAATTATATTTTATATAGCAGACATTCAGTAAGTCCAAAGGGCATGAGTGTCGGCTTCCGCAAATGGAGGAGAAAGAATCATGGCAGGATATAGAAAACTTGGAAGAACTTCCAGTCAGAGAAAAGCAATGCTGCGCAGCCTGGTAACCGCACTGTTATTCAACGGCAAGATCGTTACCACTGAGGCAAGAGCAAAAGAAGTGAAGAAGATCGCTGAGGGTCTGATCGCTCTGGCAGTAAAAGAGAAAGATAACTTCGAGACCGTTAAAGTTACCGCTAAGGTAGCTCGCAAAGACGAGAACGGCAAGAGAGTAAAAGAAGTTGTTGACGGCAAGAAAGTTACCGTTTACGACGAAGTAGAGAAAGAGATCAAGAAAGATAAAGCTTCCAGACTTCACGCTAGAAGACAGATGCTGAAGGTTCTCTACGATGTAACAGACGTTCCGACTGCAAGAGCAGGCAAGAAGAAAAACACTAAGAAGGTAGATATGCCGGCTAAGCTGTTTGATGAGCTTGCTCCGAAGTACGCTAACCGCAATGGTGGTTACAGCCGTATCGTTAAGATCGGTCAGCGTAAGGGCGACGGCGCTATGGAAGTTCTGTTAGAGCTGGTATAATTTAGATAGATTCGTTTGTTTAAGTTGTATCAAATCTTCGTTTTTTTACGCAAGTTTTGAATCGTAAGATGATTTTATACCCCCGGTTTGGGAGACAGAGAAATCTGTCTTCTGAACCGGGTTTTTTGACGTTAGAAAGGAATTTTTCAGGTTTTCCATTTACCTTGAGAAAAAGTCAGGGTTTTAATAACACTTGAATGAAAAAAATAGAAAGAATGGCGCAAAAATAGCAGACTGAATTTTACGGTTTTCCGCATACTAGGATTAAACGATTTTATTGAACAAGTTCTTGGATTCAAACAGAGTGTACATCTGCATTTCGTTGAGATTCGCCGCAGTGCGGAATCTACGGAACGGGGGAGGTACATAAGAGTAGAAGGAGGAAAAACCGTGCGAAAAAACTCTGGTATGTGGAAAACAATAAGTCGGAAGGAAAAACTTCGCCGTGTTCTGCTGATAATCTTTGGTGCGGGGGTTATTGCGCTTGCCGGCGTATCTTATCAATATGTGAAGAACGCGGTTCCCGACCGCATCAATGTGGTGGTGGACCGGCAGGAGCAAGTTCGCTTTGGGCTGCCGTTTCGGGCATTGCTGGAAAGTGAGAGCGAGGAGGTGCTTCTAAACGGCAGCTCTAAAATTCCGTCCGACCAGATCCATCTGCAGCTCAACCAGCCCTTTTCCATCTATTCTGAACAGGAGGGAACGTACCGTTTAAGTCTCAAACTCTTTGGAATATGGAAATTAAAGGATATCGAGGTAGATGTGTCGGACGTCCAGTATGCGGTTCCCTGTGGGCTGCCGGTGGGTATTTACATGAAATCCGACGGACTGATGGTGATCGGAACTGGAAGGGTAACGGCACAGACGGGGGAAGTGATGGATCCGGCGGACGGAATCCTGCGTTCTGGAGACTATATCGAGGCAATTAACGGGACGCCGGCGACGGACAAGAAAGATATGATACGGGCGGTCAAGGAAGCGGGAAATATGGCTCTGACACTTTCAGTGCGCCGCGAGGGAGAGACGATGGATGTACAGATGACGCCGGTACAGACGCAGGAGGGAGACTATAAGCTTGGGCTGTGGATCCGCGACGATACGCAGGGCATCGGTACGATGACCTATGTATGTGCTAACGGCGCGTTTGGAGCGCTGGGACACGGTATCAGCGACGGCGACACGGGACTTCTGGTGCAGACCTCCGGCGGCGAACTATACGATACGGAGATTCTGGGAGTGGAGAAGGGAAGTTTCGGAAAGCCGGGCGTGATGTCGGGCGTTATTTACTATGGAAATCAGTCGCGGCTGGGAAGTGTGGAGGCTAATACGGATCAGGGCATTTTCGGGACGGCAAATCCGCGCTTTTTAAGCCGGGTAAAGAACCCTGCAATTCCGATCGGTTACCGTCAGGACGTCAAAAAAGGTCGTGCCTGCATCCGCAGCAGCGTGTCCGGGGAATTGAAAGACTACGAGATTGAGATTCAGAAAATAGACCACTCCTCCAACCACCACAACAAGGATATGGTCATCCGCGTAACCGATCCGGAACTTCTGTCCCTGACCGGTGGGATCGTCCAGGGCATGAGCGGCAGC
>ERZ773185.2113-NODE-2113-length-13398-cov-3.437458_pt1 | contig 13398 bp, 18 predicted proteins | sample MGYA00580531_ERZ773185 | MGnify/ENA primary metagenome ERZ773185 (study PRJEB29015, sample SAMEA2737799) | human gut metagenome | biome: human gut; feature: human-associated habitat; material: faeces | place: China | collected 2012 ...
AATACTCTGTTTATTACTCAATTTTTTACTATTTCAAATTTAATCATATTTATTCCTTTCTAATGTTTTTAAACATTTTGGACACGTAATTTCCGATAATTCTTGAACAACTGATTGAGTTGTTAAATGTTTGCCTTTTAATGGAATTTTAATTTCACAATCGGTTTGAAATGCATAATTATATAAATGATAAATTCCTTTGTATTTAATTTTTCTTAATTCGCACATTTTAAATCCCTTTCTGCAGTTTTATCAACAACTTCAAAAATTTCTGCTCTAGCTAAAATTCTTTTTGCCCATGTTGCATAATTTTTATCAATATTTATATTTCTTTTTGAATAAATTAATGTGTGATCTAAATCGGAAATAAACGTAATCATTTTAAGATTCCAATACATTCATAATCAAATATATCTGTCTCCTTTACTTCAATAGTATAAGGTTTTCTTTCATACACATAGTATACAATATATCCTTATATTTTACAATAATATGTTCGATAAGCGCTTTCATCTCGGTCATTGAATTACCGAGGATTCCCGCTTAAATTCCTAAAGCAAGGGGCTTTACGGCAACATATGATAAAACCAAGGTTATCTTCGTCCATTCTGCTTGATTTAAGATAAAAAGAACCAAGCGGCATTACGCCACCTGGTCCTTTCTTTTGTAAAACTCTTATACCAGTTACACCTCGGTAACTTTCACAGCTAAGCCTTCTCTTTTCGCAAGTGCATTATGCACAAGCTCTGCGAGCTGCTTTGTTGGAAATCTTTCCACCACTCTTTTTACCAGCATATTTCCGTTTTCTACAGATGTATACTCTGCTTTAAACTCTGGACATGCAGCATAGAACTCCTCCAAGAATTCACAGTAGCGGCAGCCATCCGTACGATAGAATGAAGTGCTTTTTGTTCTGAAATATCCACATTTCTGTTCTCCGAAAGTGGCAATGTCATTACAGGCATCCACATAATCGCGACAATACGCGTTGTAGAAATCCTTCGTGAAAAGCGCTGAATCGATATTAGTGAAAGCCTCATACGGAGGGAAGTCTTCGGATTTTAATTTATCTATGATGTTGATATCCACCCCATCAATTGAAAGTGCCTCAACGGAAACATAATAGTCTTCATCTGCGTCATCTTCCAATTCCAGTTCGATAAGTCTGGCTCCCTCAAACAGTTTTTCACAATCCTCGATTAAAGCTTTATCATCATTCCAAGGGGTTTCTTCATCTATGGCCCATAAATAACAATTTGTCCATTCCATATCAAGCGAGCGTTCACCCGCTTTATCAGGATCCGAGATAGAATATTCTGTATTATGTCTATCCAGCGTAAGCACTGAACCGCTGTTAAGCTGAACCTTTAGTGCATTTACCCTTACGTACTCCTTGTTGGTTCTGCATGAAAAACTAATTCTCATTTTTGTTTCCTCCTTCTTCCTCGATAAGATTTTCAATGTTTGTCCAGTAGTCGAGATTGCAATCGTAATCTCCACGTTCTACATATCTATCAACAATCGTATCAATAATACCATCGTCAAGTCCGATGCCAATATTTTCAGCATGGCTGATAATGTCTTCACGAACATGCTGACTCCACAAATAGCGATAAATTCTATCTTGTTCATAAGAGCTTAAAGAATCAATCATTTTATGGTTCTCTTCGTCCGTCATTGGTTTCTTGAAATCAGGCTGTATTTCAAAGCTGATAACACAAAACGCATACTTATCTGAAAGATAATCAGCAATTTCTTCTGTATCATCTGGAATATCAGCTTCAGATGGCAAGCCTAATAAGTCAGCTTTCGCTTCTGGGCTGTGTTCAAACACATCATGAATATAATCATTTCTTTCCGAAGAGTTCATATTTGCATATGCTTCTTCTGAAAGTCCAAGAACTTCTGCTGCTCCTGCCATTTTATCGATTGTTTCAAGGACATTGTCCATATCGATATCCCATTTAATGTTTCTAATTTTCATTATTGTTTCCTCCTTCTTCTTCGATAAGATTTTAGCGTTTTCCTTTCTTATGTCTTCTGACATAAGTTCGGACTTCCTGTGTTGCCTCCTTTTGTCCATGCTTGTTTATGTAATTCCAAGCATGGTATCTGCCCATAGGAGTAGATAATCCACCCTTTAGGTTTCTGCCTTTTAGGATGAACAGAGATGTAGAATGTGGTAGTTCTACATCTCTGTAGACATCAAAATAACTATCATAGAAAGAGCAGATGATAATTACTTTATTGTTTTTATCCCTCCCGATACAGGAATAGTTTCCGTAGAAATTATCCTCATTAAATGCAAGGGAATTGATTACATTCATTGCATTCTCGATCTCCCCTGCATTATTCAATGCCTTCTTTAAAACCTCTAACTTCTGTTCCATAATTTGTTTCCTCCTGATTTTGTTCATTTCATTATTCTTCTATTACGACGATCCCGTTTTCGACAACTTTTATTATCTCAGGATCATCTCCCCATTTTTTTCTATACAAAGCATCTGTAGCAAATCCAAAACTTTCCGCGTCAACGGTGAATTCGTGCTTTCTCCCTTTGTAGTCAAGATATCCGATTTCATAATGGTTCATGTTTGGTTTCGGATTAGATTCTGGTCTTTTTTTCTTGCTGTTCTCGCAAGTAGCGTCGGCCCTGTTATTGTTATAGACTTCGCGCACAACGTCAATCTCGTCCATTTCGTGTGTAAGACGGAATGAGCTGTCCACGTATTCTCCATCCGGCAAATCAACATCATCTGATGTCGCATATTTCATTGCCTCTCTGAGAGTTGGACATTTATCTTCTGGAACTTCAATAAATCCACTCATTTCCCACGTTACGGGAATTTTCCAGTCGCTTACATTGTTTCGTTTTTTCATTTTTTGTTTCCTCCTTAAGATTGGGTTTCCTGGTATATAGGTTTATATTGCTCCCTTCATCACCAGACAATAATAATATGTCTGAAAGATTTATTTGCAACAAAAAAGAGCTGCATTTGCATGTAGCTCCTCCACTGTTTCTCGAATTGCTATCTGTTTTTAATAATTTCATCTACGATATTAAGCTCAAGAGCTTCTTCTGCGGATAACCAGTTATCACGATCTGTTAATCTTTCAATCTCTTCTTCTGTGTGACCAGTGTTTTTCGCCATAATCTTATTTAATCGGCTTTTGAGTTTTAAAATATGTTCTGCGCTGATCTGCATATCAGATGCCTGTCCTTGAGTCCCCCCGGAAGGCTGATGAATCATCACTTCCGCATTTGGAAGAATCATCCTTTTTCCTTTTGTTCCTCCAGCTAAAAGAAATGCCCCCATGCTCGCTGCCATACCCATGCAGATAGTCCTTACATCGCATTTGATATACTGCATTGTATCATAAATAGCAAGCCCATCGGATACAGAGCCTCCTGGACTTTTGATATAAAAGCAGATCTCTTTGTTTGGATCTGCGTGTTCCAGAAACAGCATCTGTTCAATAATCAGTGTCGCTGTTACTTCGTTAACGTCTTCTCCAAGGACAATAATCCTATCCTGCAGAAGTCTGGATCCGATGTCCATGCTTCTTTCTCCGTTTGCTGTTTTTTCAATTACAAAAGGTACCTGTGCCATAATTTTCTCCTCTTTTCTTTCTTACAGATTATCTTCAGCTAATTGCAGAATATCTGCTTTGATTTTCTTATATTCTTTAGAATTGCGGTCTAAATATTCGTCCTGCTTTTCATCAAGAAAGATGTTCAGGTATTGACGCATTTCTTTTTCTCTGAGCATTTTTTCTTCTGGGACTCGCTTATCAGTAAACCCATCTACAGAATGAAGGATACCTTCACCTTTTATAAAGTAATCCGTTCTAAATACGACATTTACTCCTGCATTTACTGTAGAATACGATCCTTCGACTATGTCATTTTTGTCTAGTGCCGAAATCATTTCCGGAGTGAGTTTTTCTACTTTTTCTCTTTTTCCATTTCTAATAAGCGTTAAAGTGTACTTGTATAGTTGAGAGCATTCATATGCATCATGCTCGATAGCATATTTCATAGCGCTAAATACTACCGCCATGAGTTTATCTTCGTTTATCATCTTTCGATTCCTTTCTACAGATTTTCTGTTTTCATCATTATATATGTCAGAATATTACATTTCATTATTTTTTACACACAGCTTTAAAAAAATAAACAGCCAGGAATACTCCTGACTGTCTGTTTTTTATAATACCTAGCCTTTCAATTCTACTCTATCTTATGAAACGACAAGCCAAGCTTCTTCTTTGTTTCTCGCTTTCATTATTCTGTTTCCTGCTTATTTCCAGCCATATACGTCTGCTACGATGTCTCCAATGCGACGTGTCATCTTAAGATTTTCTTCATGAGAAAGACCTATTTCACATGGGCGCACCATTCTAAACTCGAATACAGATGGGTTAACTGGGTTATCGTGTCCGAGCTGAGAAATTTTCATTCTTCCATCTTCAACAAAAATCTCAATAGTATCATCTTCGGAAAATAACGAAACAGCTTTTTTAATCGCTTCGCCAACATTTGAAGTTTTAAGGTCTGCATAGGCAGAACCGCAGCCATCCCATCTTTGAAGTATTCCGATAAGAAAAATGTCTTCATCTAAGTCTATGTCTAAATTAGAGACCTCGTCAGAAAGCGCGTTGCTGATATACTCATAAGTTTCATCCATTTTTTCTTCCTCTGTCTCTGATTCTGCGAAGAAGCCATCTTTTTCAAGTGCATTCATTTCACTGCATACATCGTTGTTCCAAATCATTCTTTTTTTCATTATTGTTTCCTCCTTGCCTATTGGCCTACATTTTTTCCAGTAGCTTTAGACTATGTATTCACTTCCTCCAGTCCTCTGTCTACTACAGATTATATGTCGGATTGGTTTGTAGATAAGAAATTTATCGCAAAAAAAGACTATCCTCGGATAGCCTTTTCTGATTATTTGCTTTTAGACCTATTTACAGCCTACATGAATGGAAGATCATCGTCATCAGGAAGCATGTTCATAAATCCATCTGCGTCTGTTGTTGGGACTGGAGCTGGGGCAGGAGCCTGAGCCTGAGCAGGAGCAGAAGCATAAGCAGGAGCAGAAGCAGAAGCAGAAGCAGAAGCATAAGCTGCTGTTGCTGAACTCTGAGCAGCATGAGTACCTGCTGCATTTTTAGAATCTCCAAAATATGCGTTTTCTACGTTAATGAAAACATTCTGATGTTTCACACCGTCTTTCTCGTAATCATGTCTCTGTAATCTGCCATCGATAACGATCATACGACCTTTTTCAAAATATTTTGTAATGAATTCTGCTGTTCCGCGCCAAGCAGTACAGTTGAAAAAGTCTGTTTCGTTTTCTCCGGTTCCCTTGTTTTTAAAATCTCTTTGACAGGCAATACCGAACGATACGGTTGGGATACTGTTCGCTCCGACGTATCTAAGTTCAGGATCTGCTGTAATACGTCCCATAATGCTTACTTTGTTTAATGCCATATTTGTAATCTCCTTTTCTATTTATTGATTAAATTTTCCGTCGCGGTTCGTTGCCGCTCGTTACATAACATATATGTCAGAAATTTTACACAGTTAAAAATTTACATACAGCCATTCATCGTTCCTGTGATAGAGCCGATCCGCGCGATTTGTTATACGTATCTTTTAACTGTCTTTATTATATATTACTAGTCCTATATTGTCAAGCGATTATACGTATCTTTTTACTTATTTTTAATTATTTCTTCGAAGTCCTGCATTGTGATAATCTGTTCCCATTCCATATCTGAAAACAAGCTGGTCAACGCAAACGGATATTCATAACGAAGCAGTTCTATATTTCCTACTGCTTTTACGACTTTATTTCTAAATGCTATACCTTTATTCGCCAGGTAATCATTCGCAGTATCCGTTTCTTCGTCTATTTTCTGCAATTCCCTTAAAACAATTTGTCTGTCGTTCTCGTTTTCAATTCTGTATCTGCGCACCCATTCGGCAAAAGCTTTCTTGTCTCCCCCTTCTGACAGGCGAAGCATGGCTCTTTCTTCCTGCTGGATCCCGACGTTCATTACTTTAGCAAGTATATACTTTTCGTCTAATGATGTTTCATGGAACTTGTCTTCATCAAATACCTTTATAACTAAATCATGGATTGCCCGGTCCATTTCCCCTGAGTTTCTGACTGCTACAGGGACAGCCCAGGAAGGGTCTTGAACCAGGATACTGCATCTAAGCATTGGCGGGAGCTGCTCTTTCGGGACAAGTCCTCTTGTCATGGCTATCATGAATGAGTTTACAGATGCGAACATCCTATTCAGGTGTCTGTCTAGGATTTCTCTTGCTTCATCGCTGATATCTGGAATTTGTGCATAATGAATCATATCTTATTTTTTCCTCCTTTCCTAATATATGTCAGAAAAATATATTTCTGATTTTTTTTGCATACAGCAAAACAACCCTGGAAAACCAAGGTTGTGCATTCTATATTTTCTAATACAAATATGTCAGAATATTGCCAACAATTCGTTAGGCATGATGTTTTGAATTGCCGGGCATGTGCAAATTGCATATAAGGCAGCTATGAGTCCAGATGCAAGTAAAATCGAATTCATCGCTCCATCTGAACTGCAGACTCCAAAGCAGGCTCTCCATCTCAATGGCCAAAAAAGCTGCTCTCCTTTTTTATTTAGTATGTCAAGAGCAATATGAGATATAAATGCTGTGCAAAAATAGATGCAAACAGTTGGGAATAACAGCGCGATTACGGCAGTTAGCATGAAACAGCATGCAAAGCTATGCATAAATCCTCTGTGCGATTGTCCGCCCCCGTAAAAACAGATTAATGCAAACATAAGGACAGCACACAGGCTCTGTGCTACATTGTCGTTTAAAAACAGAAGATCTATTATTTTGATATTAAGGCAGTAGTCCATTATCGTTATAGCCAAAGTTAAAATAAAGAGCAATCCAATGAGCTTATCAAAGCTTTTCTTTACTTTTGAGTGTCTCTCATCGATATCGCTTATAGTTCCACTTATTGCAGAAACAGCTATTGCTGCTCCAAGCATGGGAATTGTAGTTGGCGGCCTTATCAAAAGAGCTGCTGCAACGCCGACGGAGGCATGTGTTTTTGATAGCATGTATCCACCCTCTTTCTTTGTACTTTCACTATATCTATATGTTAGATTTTATTCTATTTTTGGACACGTTTAGGGCAAAAACGGGGTGAAATATATTATAACAGGCCATAAGAAAAGCACCCACAAAAGACCAAAGTCCTTTATGAGTGCTAATCTTTAATTTCTTACAGGCTGTTTGAAAGTCGAAGCGCATAATAATGATGATTCTTCGTTTCCAACCTTATCGAACCATATGTAGACCACTCCAGAACAGGAGATGTCTTAGCAATTCTTCCGTCTTTCAACATAAGGTATGCTGGCTTGCCGATTTCGACAGATTCCAATGTTGCAAACTGGAATTTAGGCATTCCGTTTACGTAGACTGCTTTCATGACCCCCACGAACTCTATTCCGTTGCTGTCAACGTAGCTCTGAATACCTCCATTAAAGCATGCTTCGTTATTATAATTTCTGTTCATATTGTTTTCCTCCTTATTCCCTTACTTTGGGATACATTGTCTTTGTTGCCTCTTCGAATTTTAATTTATATCAAAATCAGATAAATCCAAATGCTTATCAGCTCTTAACAAATCTACATCTGGATTAACAACTTTTGATATAAGATATTCTCGGTTCCATTCAGGAACTCGATAATTCTTTTTTCTATCTTTGATCAGTTCTTCAGCAGTTTTTGGCCTGAAGTCATTGACATCAACGCCAACATTTATTGCTGTTGGAACGTACTGCATTAATTGCGCAGGCCCCTGTTCTCCGGAATGAATGTGCCCGTAAAACAGATATCTGCCCTTGTAATAGCCATCCCATTCGATTACTGGATAATGGCTTAAAAACAAGTCATATTCTCCATCGCGAATAAGCAGGCTATCTCCAGAGATTACTCTTTCAAATAAGCTTTTGAAAGTGACTTCTAAACCTTTTGCCCTTAATGCTGCAATTACGCCCTTATCGTGGTTTCCCATAATAAGAACCAATTTAGGAACCAAATGCTTTAGAAGGCTTATAGACTCTTCTGCATTATAAAACTGAGCAATATCACCTATGATATACAGCGTGTCTTCGGCTGTACAGCAAACATTGATATTTTCAATTATTTTTTCGTTCATTTCTTCAACTGAAGAAAAAGGACGAGTTCCCTTTCTTGTTTCGTTTCCATCCTGCGGAACAAGGAGAGCCTCGTTTCCGAAGTGGATGTCAGAAATATAATAATTCATGTGTTTCCTCCTTTCATACTCCAATTTTTTATTTCGTACTGCTGATATGTCGGAATTTGCATTCTATAGCAAAAAAGACAGACTGCGAAATATCGCTAATCTGCCTTTTTTGTCTTTTCTGCTCCTATCTCTTTATGGCTTGCAAATTCCGCAAGGAGAATATCCCTCGGAGATGAGTTCATCTCTTGTTGAGGCTACCACCTTTTTGTTTGCTTGGTTCATAGAGGAGATCGAAGAACAATCTTCTTTATGGAACTTTCTGGAACTTGCGTTGATTACGTACGTTGCGTTAACATCTGCAGTAGCTTCAGAATTGTTGTCACCTGTTCCTGTCGTCTGCTTATCGTCTAAGCTGCTCTCCCCGGTAGCATAGTTGATCTTTACACCCGGCTGAACGTTATAGACGAAGACATTGAAAAGAACGCTGTCTCCGTTATCTTCAACGGAAATTGCCTCCATCAGAACTCCCCTGCACACAAGGTCGTCGCCATCAAACATGGGCGTTACTCGATAAAGAACGCGCCCATCATCCTCGCGGACATAGTCAGCTACCATGTTTTCAAATGGCAGCATGCCGTCCACGTTGAAACTGCGAGTTCCTGTAACGAGGTTCTTCTCGTTTGCGTTTTCTCCGGTCAGCTGCCAGCCGATCAGGTGTGACCTGTTGTAAAGGTACTTCCCGTTTACAAAGTCATACTTCACGGTGTGCCAGCCAGTAGGCTTGATAGAACCGATGCTACCACGTTCGCCTGTGGGCATGATGTCCTTCCCCACCGACGCCCAGCACATTGAACATCTGCCAAGTTTATCCATGTCTCCGTATTCTTCCCACGAAGTTGTTGCCTTGGCGATTTCCTCTTCTGTAAAGAACGGGTTGTTGTCGTTGATGACGGCGTATGGCTTTCCAGCATACGCTGGGATATCAGCTAATGTGACCGCTGACATCGAACCCTTTTGCGGTCTATTTTGAAGCTCGACGGTAGTAGGAGCTTTCATGCTCTCTTCTTTCTTGTCGTTCGTGCTTCCGCACCCTGTCATTGATACTAACATGGCTGCGGCTAAGATTAGCGCTCTGATTCTTAAAAGCGTCTGTCTCATCTTTATTTCCTCCTTTTTCTTATTTTTTCCAGGTCTCTTTCGTAATCTTTTCATGCGAAGAACCTGCGAACTCTTTTGTTTCAATAAGCCTGTATTCGCTGAAGTCAAATGTGGACTTTAAATCAGATGGATATTTTCTATTCCATCGAAATAAGGTCACCTCTGTTACTCCAGGAATCGTTGCAGGATCTATGTCCTCAACAAATACGATGTCGTTAGGGCCCGCTTTATTCCATGGGTCATCGGATACACAAGCTCCATCTTCGAATATTGATGAAGAATATGGCCGAATCTGAATTTGCCCATGGAAAGCACGAACTGTATCAAGAAGATTCTTGCATAATTTTGAATCCTTTGAAACACGACGATGATTGAACATCATCCCGTTGCTGTCATCAACAGCAAAAGCCACGTGAAGCCTTGGCTCGTTTGAAGTCACTAACGTAAGTACTTTCTTTAGAATCTCTTCTTCTGTCTCTTTGCCTGTGACTGATATTGTGTAATCGCAGACCTCAGGCATGTCAGCAAAATCAATTCTGTCATGTTCAAGTCTTCTTGTAATCTCATCCTCTGCGTCTCCGCGAGTATGCAGCCTTTCTACAAGTATATCTTCTGGGACATCCATGAATATAGAAATCGTAGAACCAGAAACGACGTTTTCCTTTACCATCTTAAGTCCATATGGATTTAAGACAATAACAGAGTCCTTCTTTGACTCGTAAGCTTCTTTTGCTGAGCCATAAGAACAATGACCAAATGCGGCTTCATAGTCTACGCTTTCTGCATAATATCCAGCTTCTTTAAGAGCCTCGAATTCATCTTGCGTGCGGAAATGATAGTCTATTCCGTCTGTTTCCCCTTCTCTTCTTGGACGTGTAGTATCTGTCACTATACGCTGATACCCTGATTTTTCCATGAGTTTTGCGGTAGTAGATTTTCCGCATGCTGTTTTTCCAACTAAAATAATAGTTGCCATTTTGTTTCCTCCTTTTTTAGTTAGCTCCATTTTTTCTATAGATGCATAATATATATGTAAGAAATCTTGCTATACAAAAACAAACAGCCTCAAAGAACAGTTTCCAGGTTTAACAGAATTTCCTAATACGTCTCAGAACGCATTATAAGGCTCATAGAGGCGATTTGCTATTTGGCTGGTAATTTATTCACAGAACACACAAAAACACGAAATCTGCGTATATATGAAGCTCAGGCAATGCGTTACGATGAATTGTATTTCCGAAAGCAAAAAACGAATCAGGAATTGGCTTGATTCGCTATTATTTGTGAACTACTCGGTAATTGAATTGCCGGGGATTCCCGCTTGAATTCCTAAAAACATTTAATTCCCCTTATAGAACTTGACAACTTTCTGACATATACTAATTGTCATTGATGCATACTGAAGCCCGCAGCGAGATACTATGCAACTTAGGAGGAAAAAAATAAAAAATGACATACGAAGAAGTAGTAAAAAAAGCTGTTACAGCAGCAAAGAAAAGAATCGGAGGCGATGAACATATCGCAGTCCAATTTAATATTATCGGAGAAGGAGAAGGAATTTTTTACGTAGAAACAAAAGATAAACTCCTTGATGTTCAGCCTTATGAATATTACGATCGAGATGTTCTTGTAATGGCAGACGCGAATACGATTCTCCGCATCATTGAAGGCAATGAATATCTTGCAGACCTTTTTACCGTTGAAAAGGCATACGGGGATCCGCTTAAAGCACGTTTCTTTGACCAGATGAAAAAGAAAGGAACTCGCAGCAGAAAGAAACCAGCCGTAGCAACAGCATAATTTGCTAACAACCTTTGCAGAAACAACAAATTTAGTTATTTCCAACAAAAAAGGCCACTTAGAGATCATTATGTTCTCGAGTGGTCTTTGTTGCTAATTGACTTTATTTTTGTAAGGAGATTTGGCCTGCATTGCAAAAATCTCGTCGTCCGTTTCTTCCGGATACTTCCCTTTTTCATCCGGTACAACGATTCTCCACAATGGTTTGCCGTCTTAGCGCATATACATATATCTAAAGCTATATGGAGCACCACAAAAATTACGAATCAAATCAGTGACGCTCATATTAATCAAGTATCTCTGTCCTTGATGAACAACTGGAATGAATGCATAATCATGCATTGCGACTCTTTCTGCATTTAAGAATGCATAGTAACGTTCATCCTGATTCTTCGCATTCACTGCAGTTCTAAAGTAGTTATTGAATTCATTATTCGCATAATGATTAATACCCTGGTTATTCACTGCAAGAGGGGCTAGATAATCATAAGCATCATTACATACACCCTTGATACGTAATAAAGAAAGTTCTGCCTGATTATAATCAATAGTATTTACTTCTTTTAAATACACCTTGAACTGTCTTGTCGCTTCAAGGTCTTCTTTAATCTTACCTGCAATCGCCTTGGCTGCTGGATAATCATCTGTATAAGTTAAAGTAAATGTGAACTTCTTGAGCTTATACTCTTTAAGAAGCTTGCTTAAAGATTTCTTTGCTTCTTTCTTGTCATACTTTAATTTATAACTGGAAGCGTTTCTAATAAACTGCTTATTAGAATTGAAACAGATTCCCATAGGAAGTAATCCCTGTGCCTCATGACTTCCATCGTGCAATATCTGATTATCGTATTCGTTTCTTTCAAGCAATAAAGACATTGCTTCACGTACTCTTGCATCTGATAGATGCTGATCCTTGAAATTTGGCACTAAATCCCACATAACGCTATCAGAATCTGCAGTACTTGAATCCATACCATCATACTTCTTCGCATTTTCACCAGTCACTGTCGCAAAGTCGATCTTACCTTCATCAAATAGCTTAATCTTATCTTCATTACTGATTCCAAAGTACATATTCACAAGATCAATATTTGTATTCTTTGCGATATAACATGTCTTATTCTTCTTTAAAGCAATCTTATCCTTAGAAATAGAAGATACCTTATATGTACCACATGACAACAATGTCTTAGGAGAAGTTGCATACCTGTCTCCCTGTGCTTCTACAAACTTCTGATTCAATGGGAAGAATACTGGCTGAGTCACTAAATCCATAAAACGTGATGTCTTATAAGCTAAATTAACGACTAACTTCTTATCCTTCACATAAACACCTAATGTGTCTGCAGACTTTCTACCATTGTAGATTTCATCTGCTCCTGCAATAGCTGCACCATAAGATGTAAGAAGCTTAGATGCATCAGAACGCATAGATAAGGCTCTCTTCCATGCATATACAAAGTCTTCTGCAGTCACAGGATCACCGTTAGACCATTTCACATTCTTTCTTATTTCAAAGGTATATGTTTTACCATCATCACTGACTTTCATACCTTTCGCAATTGCTGGCTTTTCATTATAAGTATATAAACCATCACCAAAAGCCTGAATCACATTCGTAGATGTTTCATCAATAGCCTTTGAAGAATCCAGTGAAGTCACATAACCAGAATCCGCAAAATTAAATACCTTCTGTGCACCTGCATTATTCACAAATGAACAGCCTGTCATCATAGATAATACAAGCGTAAGTATAATTATTCTCTTAAATAAACTCATTAGAAACTCTCTCCATACTTCTTATGCAAGAACTTAGCCTTTAAGAATCCCATTCCCTTTTTAAACATGTTGATCTTTTCCATGTATACAAATGGCACTTCCTTACATGCATAGCCGTTCTCTATCATCCAGACATCTAATAATAATTCACTAATTCTACCTGGATAGCGTGCATGGAAACTATTATATTCAGCATCTTCAAATCTCTTTGTCAATTCAAATAAAATACCGAATAACCATTCACAATAAGCATCGAAATATTCTTTCTTCATCACAAACATATTAAAAGCATGCATTGTCTTTTCTTTCATATGCTTATCGAAAGCTGGTAAATATTCTGGACACTTCTCTTCAATAATCTTTCTTGTTTCATCTA
>ERZ773185.2115-NODE-2115-length-13395-cov-3.784108_pt1 | contig 13395 bp, 9 predicted proteins | sample MGYA00580531_ERZ773185 | MGnify/ENA primary metagenome ERZ773185 (study PRJEB29015, sample SAMEA2737799) | human gut metagenome | biome: human gut; feature: human-associated habitat; material: faeces | place: China | collected 2012 ...
GCTTCATACGCCGATTCTTCTGCGTATTCTGGCTCTGCTTCATACACCGGTTCTTCTGCATATTCTGACTCTGCTTCATACACCGGTTCTTCTGCATATTCTGGCTCTGCTTCATACACCGGTTCTTCTGCATATTCCGATTCTGACTCATACACTGGTTCTTCTGCATATTCCGATTCTGACTCATACACCGGTTCTTCTTCATATACAGGTTCCTCAGCATGCTCCTCTACACCCGCTGCCGGTTCTTCTTCACTTCCAGCCATCGGCTCGTCTGCTTCCGGTGTCACAGCTTCCGAACTTCCGGTTTCTTCCACCGGCTCCTGTATCTCTTCTTCCTGCTCTTCTATTTCTGTGGCAGGTTCTGCTGTCGCTTCTTTCTCTCTTACAAAATCAAATATTGTTTCCTGAACATATTCCGGATCTGGCTCTACAACCTTTTTAGACTTCTTCTTTTTCTTCTTTTCTATTGCATCTAATTCTTTATGAATATCTACAAGCTCACCTATCGTAATATCTCTTTCTTCTGCTTTGGCAGGTGTTTTCTTCTTTTCAGGCTCTGTAATTTTCTGGGCCTTTGAAGGCTTCTCTTCATGCTCCTCATGTTCTTCTAATATATCCAGATAAAACGGACACTCAAGAATCTTTGCGATCATTCGCATATCCTGCTCCTGGAAATTATCTCTGCCAAGACGCTGGGTCAGATTCTGACGCGACATCTTCTTTCCTGTCTGTTTTTCTATCTTCTCTGCAAGTTCTTTGATCGTCATCCCTTTACGGCTCAAAATGATCTTGACCTGTTCTCCAAACGTTAATTCCAACATTCTTTTCCTCCTTATTATTCTTACTCTCCCATACTCTCCTCGTGTGCTTTTTTATGGTTTTGTAAACATTTTTCTATCTTGATAAATCTTTATTTTTCCCTTTTATATTTTAACAAATCACAGAAAACACGTCAACTCTGCTTACGTTACATTTCCCCGAAAATAAAGGCTAAAAATGAAGTTTTTCATTCAGTTTTTTAACGGTCTTTTCATCCATTTTGACTATTTTTCTATCATAAGAAATGATTCCATTTACCTCTTCTTCTATATCCGATAATTGTGTGTAAACAGTTGCACTTAATCCACGGCTGATATTCGGAATAATGAGCTTTTTTATCAATTTCTCATAGCCCGCCGTAAGTTCTCTTTTTCTCTTGAACTTTTTATAACCGTAGACCTTTTTCTCGTACATACTATGCTTCGGGATCTGCAGCGAATACCCGCCAAACTCAGTAAGTGCCGTTACCCTCTTTTCCGGTGTTACATGCAAAGGGAAGAAATAATCATGGATGCTTCGTATATCCCCGCACCCCTGATCAAACCAGCCACTCGCAGAATCTGTCAGCCTGTAAGGATCTTCTGCCCTTACTATATCTGTCATCTTCTTCGTCTGAAACTGTCCCCATCCTTCATTAAAAATAACCCATGTAACAATGGATGGATGATTATAAAGCAATCGAACCGTCTCCTTCATCTCTTTTTCAAACTGTCTCTGCCCGGCCGGATCCTGGCGTCCCATCAGATGAATCCTGGTATCTTTTGCCCGGATATGCATTCCCTCCATGGCTGTCGCCATATACGTTACATACCAGCTCTTATAATCCCGTCCTCCGTTCACCATATCCTGCCAGACCAGCATACCTATACGGTCGCAGTGATAATACCATCTCTGCGGTTCTATCTTAATATGCTTGCGGATCATATTGAACCCCAGGTCCTTCATCTTCTGGATATCATAGATCATCGCTTCATCACACGGCGGTGTGTATAGACCATCCGGCCAATATCCCTGATCCAGTACTCCCTTTTCAAAATACGGCTCATTGTTCAAAAATATCCTCGCTATTCCCTCTTTGTCATTTTTAACTTCTACCTTACGCATGGCAAAGTAACTTTCTACTGAATCCTCTCCCATCCTCACATGAAGATCATACAGAAATGGATCTTCCGGACTCCAGCTTCTCATATGTGGTATCATGATCACACACGGCTTTCCCGTCTTTCCGGATGCTTTCACCGGCCACATCTTTCTTGCCGTTATCGTAACTTCGTAATCAATATCTTTTATGCCATGTTCTTCTTCCATCTGGATCATTATAGAAGACTGGTCATAAAGAGGTGTGATCTTAAGATGTCCGATATAACACTCTGGAACTTTTTCAATCCATACGGTCTGCCAGATTCCACTCTGTGCCGTATAGAACATCCCACCGTTTTTAAGTTTCTGTTTTCCTCTGCTATAATAACAAGTCTCCGAATAATCTCTTACTTTTACGGTCAACAGATTCTTTTCTTCTTTTAATGCTTCCGTAATATCATATGAAAATGGAAGATAGCCTCCCACATGCTTTCCCTGTTTCTTTCCATTTATATATACGACCGCACACTGATCTACCGCTCCAAAATGAAGGATCCATCTGCTTCCCTTCTCCGGCTTTACTTCATCCGGAAGCCTTCTCTTATACCATAGATATTCTTCTGGTTTTAACTGTCTGTTTACCCCCGACAATACAGCTTCCGGCGAAAACGGAACCAGGATATCCCCATCCATTTTCTTTGGAAATCCTTTTGTTTCTCTTATTGCATATTTCCATATTCCGTTCAGATTTACATAGCTTTTTCTGCGCATGAGCGGTCTTGGGTACTCCCCTAGTACATTCTTTTCATTTATATTGTCTGCCCATTTTGTCATTAACTGTTTCATGTTCATACACCCCTTTATTAAGCAAGTCTGACTTCGTGTAATCTCCCCTCGATCTCATTATCTGTCGTAATTACCGCGACCCTTGCGTCCCCCTGCTCCAGTTCGTACTCCCTGCACAGATATTTCTCCGGATATTCCTCAGGCTGCTTTTTCAGATATGGTATGCCGTCCTGTCCCCAGGCAAATTCATATGTGCGCATGTCCAGGCCCATTCCTCTTCTGGTTGCTTTCATAAAGCTTTCTTTTAATACCCAGAAGCGGTAAAACCACTCCGCCTGTTCTTTTTCATCCTTCCCATTGCGGATGATCTCACATTCTTCCCGGCAAAAATACCGTTCTGCCACCGGCATCCGCAGCTTTCCCTTCATCTCCACATCACAGCCTGTCTGAACATCTCCACGGTCACTACAGGCACACAATACATATTTTCCCGAATGTGACAGATTGAAAACTGCCGATTCCGGAAGTCTCAGAGCCTTCTTCATCTTTTCCCACAATATCCAGGCACCGACACTCCTTGCTTTGTCATCCACATTTTTAAGTTTATCCGCTTTATCTTTTCTCCACTCAGGCACTTTATCATAATATGCCTGATACGTCTCTTCTATTAGTAATGGTGTAATATCTGCTGCCCAAACACTTACCATTTTCCCACTCCTTTTTTACTATACAATTTTAGTCTAACACACTTTTTTAAAAATGAAAGAATTTATCGAATAAAAGTGTTGACAATCAAATCCCATTGCGTTAATATATCATTAGTTTTACACTTTAAGTAATTAAAGTTTTGCAGTGCGAATATTTTACAGTGCGACTATACTAGACTCACACGGGAAAAGAAATATCACACAGGCACAATTATCATACATGTTGGAGGATATTTATTATGATTATCGTATTAAAACCACGCACTACAAAAGATGATGTTTCTCGTGTCGAGAACATGGTCAAAAAGAGAGGACTTAACACACACGTTGTACAGGGCGAAGAGATGACAGTTATCGGTTGTATCGGTGACACAGCCAAAGTCGATTCCAAATTATTCGAAATTGATTCTGCAGTCGATAAAGTTATGCATGTACAGGAGCCATACAAATTAGCCAACCGTGCATTCCATCCGGAAGATTCCATCATCGATGTATCCGGTGTAAAAGTTGGCGGCGACAACCTGGCAATGATCGCCGGTCCTTGTTCCGTAGAATCTTACGAACAGGTACTTGAAATCGCCCAGGCTGCAAAAGCTTCCGGAGCCAACTTACTCCGCGGAGGTGCATTCAAGCCAAGAACAAGTCCTTATTCATTCCAGGGGCTCGGACTGGAAGGACTCGACATCTTAACAGCTGTAAAAGAAGCAACAGGACTTCCGATCGTAACCGAACTGATGTCAGACAAATACCTCGATATCTTTAACGAGAAAGTAGATCTTATCCAGATCGGTGCACGTAACATGCAGAACTTCGATCTGTTAAAAGAATTAGGACAACTTGACCGTCCAATCCTTTTAAAGAGAGGTCTGAACGCAACTTACGAAGAATGGATCATGTCAGCAGAATACATCATGGCATCCGGTAATGAAAATGTCATCCTCTGCGAACGCGGAATCCGTACTTTCGAAAGCTATACAAGAAATACTCTGGATCTTCAGAGTATCCCGGTACTTCGTAAACTGACACATCTTCCGATCATCGTTGACCCAAGTCATGCGGGCGGTAAATGGTGGTTAGTAGATTCTATGGCAATGGCCGCTGTAGCAGCAGGAGCCGACGGACTGATGATAGAAGTACACAATGATCCGGAATCCGCACTCTGCGACGGAGCTCAGTCATTAAAACCTAAGAAATACGACGAATTGATCAAAAAGGTTTCACAGATTGCAGGTGTTGTCGGCAAGACGATCTAATGCAGATAACCTGCCACTGGCAGTTCCTTACGAACGCATGGCGGTTCAGACAAAAACCTTACAGGAGTATATATTATGAAACTTACAGTTAATCTGGAAAAAGACAGTTATCCTATCTATATTGAAAATAACATATTATCCCAGGCCGGAGATTACATCCGAAAGATCTACCACGGAAAACGCATTATGATCATTTCCGATGACAATGTATTTCCGTTATATGGTGACCGGCTGATCCATACATTGGACTCCACTTACGAATGTCACCATCTGGTACTTCCTCACGGTGAATCAACCAAGGATTTCCAGACACTTCCGACTGTCTACAAGGCAATGCTGGAGGCAAAGATTTCCCGTAGTGATCTGGCCATCGCTCTTGGCGGCGGTGTCATCGGTGATCTTGCAGGATTTGCCGCTTCCAGTTATCTAAGAGGTGTAAGACTGGTACAGATCCCAACTTCACTGTTGGCGCAGGTTGATTCTTCTGTCGGTGGAAAAGTCGCAGTAGACCTTCCGGAAGGCAAGAATCTGGTCGGCGCATTCTATCAGCCTTCACTGGTGCTGATCGATCCACTGGTACTTAACACGCTGAAGGAACGATTTATCAACGATGGTATGGGAGAAGTTATCAAATACGGCTGCATCAAAGATGCGGATTTATTTAGTACCTTGGAATCACACAGTTCTTTTGAAGATTTAAAAGAAGAACTGCCTGCCATCATCACACGCTGTGTAGATATCAAACGAATGGTTGTAGAAAATGATCAGTTTGACACAGGTGAGCGTATGTTACTGAATTTCGGACATACACTGGCTCACACCATTGAACAACATTTCCATTATCAGCGGGAAAGTCATGGCGAAGCCGTTGCCATCGGCATGTATCAGATCACCAGGATTGCCGAAGAAAAAGGATTAACACCAAAAGGAACTGCAGAACGTATCCAGAAGGTTTTAAAGACCTACGGACTTCCTTTTGAATGCGGTCTCACTCTTGGGACATTAACCGAAGCGATTGCCTTAGATAAGAAGAATCTGAACGGTAATCTCAACGTCATACTACTTCATGAAATCGGTGACAGCTACATCGAAGCTACAGACATTCAGTTCTTTGCTGAAACAGCAAGGCTTGTATAAATAACAACAATTCTACGAACCGGCCTTATATGGCACTTCGTAATCAGAAAATAATGAATGTAATTTTGGAGGATATATATCATGGGTAAATTAGAAGGAAAAATCGCAATTGTAACAGGATCAGGAAAAGGAATCGGACGTGACGCAGCACTTGCTATCGCTGCTGAAGGTGCCACTGTCGTAACAGTAGCAAGAACACAGTCTGATCTTGATGAAACAGTAAAAATGATCGAAGATGCCGGCGGAACAGCAATCTCACTTTCCAGAGACCTTACAGACGGAGAACAGGTTGCCGACATGGTCAAAACTGTTGTTGATAAATACGGAAGAATTGATATTCTCGTTAACAATGCAGGCGGATACCCAAAAGAGATCTACAAAAATATCGAACATCAGGCAATTAAGATCTGGGAATGGTCAGAAGAACAGTGGGATCAGATCATCAAAACAAACTTGAGAATCCCATTCCTTGTAACTAAAAATGTTGTACCTGTAATGATAAAACAAGGAAAAGGAGATATCGTAAATGTATCTTCAAGAATGGGTCGTATTGCATCTCAGATGGGTGCATACGCTGTTGCAAAAGGCGGTATCGTAACCATGACCAAGACAACTGCTATCCAGACCAAAGAATACGGAATCAAATGCAATGCTGTATCTCCTGGAATCGTGGACACACCGGGGCAGAGAGTCTACAACCACTCTGTAGGACAGGACGGCTGCCCGATGGGAAGCTCAAAAGATGTTGCAAAAGCAATCATCTACCTGCTGGCAGATTCACCGGCAGTTATGACAGGACAGTCTATCGACCTGTTCACAACAGTATAGAACCAAATGACTACAAGAGACACTGTCATCACTGGCAGTGTCTCTTGTAGTCACTTCACAATTATTAACAATTCGTTCGTCTTTTCATCACACTTTCATCACAATTGCACTCTATACTATAAATTGTTCGAAAAAACAACACTTTAAATCTTTTTCATAACTTTTTCCTCAGGACTGCACTCCTCCCAAATAATGCAGTCCTTTTTTTATTTAATTTTTTAACACGATTGGTCTCCCGGTCCGGATATCCACCAGCCTAATGAATTAAATGTCAACCAAATTTATTTCCCCGGCTGTCCATAATAAGCATTTGCTCCATGTTTTCTATAGTAATGCTTATCCTGTAATTCCTGTGGTGCAGGTTTAACGTCTGGGTTGATCATTTCGCATCTTGCTGCCATCTTGGCAACTTCCTCTAATACTACTGCATTGTGAACTGCTTCGTGAGCATCTTTGCCCCATGTGAATGGTCCATGGTTCTTGCAGAGTACTGCAGGTGTTGCAACATAGTCCAGATCATCTTCATCAAATCTGTCTGCGATCAGGACACCTGTATTTTTCTCATAAGCTTCATCGATTTCTTCTTTTGTAAGATTTCTTACACATGGTACTGTTCCGTACAGGTAATCTGCATGTGTAGTTCCGTAGCAAGGGATTCCTCTTCCTGCCTGAGCCCAGCTTGTTGCCCAAGGAGAATGTGTATGTACAACACCACCAATGTTCGGGAATCTGTTATACAGCTCTACATGTGTTGCTGTATCAGAAGATGGATTTAAGTCTCCCTCTACTTTATTACCCTGAAGGTCTACAACTACCATATCTTCCGGTGTTAATTTGTCATAATCTACTCCACTTGGTTTGATTACGAAAAGACCTTTTTCACGGTCGATTCCGCTGACATTTCCCCAGGTAAATGTTACCAGCCCATATTTTGGCAGGTCCATATTTGCCCTATATACTTCTTCTTTTAATTTCTCAAGCATACTTTTTCTCCTTTACGCAGTTCTTTTTATATAACTCAAGGGCACTGTGCATTTCATACACAGTACCCTGCAGTCCTATCATTTCTTACCAGATCTTAGATTCCACCGCTGCTCTTTCAATCGGCAGTCCTTTAAGATATCTGTCCATAAATTCGTTGAATCCCTTAACTCCTTCCGGTTCCGGATCAAGAGTACTTCCTTCATTTCCGGCAAATACACGATTGTCCAGGAATTCATCCAGAGTCTCTCCGTCTTTCTTGTCGACAAGATAAGCAGCCAGAAGCGCGATACCCCATGCGCCGCCCTCTCCTGCGGTTGACATAACAGATACCGGTGCATTCACTGCATCTGCAAGAATCTGCTGTCCGACACCTTTTGTCTTAAACAGACCACCATGTCCTAAGAGTCTGTCAATCTTAACATGTTCCTGGTCGATCAGGATATTCAGGCCTACACGCATTGCTCCAAGGCAGGTGTAGAGATTTGTTCTCATAAAGTTTGCAAGCGTAAATTTACTCTCAGGGGAACGAACAAATAACGGACGACCTTCTTCAAATCCTGTCATATGCTCTCCGGAGAAATAGCAGTAGGACAGAAGTCCGCCGCAATCCGGGTCACCTTCCATAGCTTTGTTGTAAAGTGTTCCAAACAGCTTGTTCATATCCACTTCCATTCCCATAGCCTCTGCAAATTCTTTGAATACATTTACCCATGCATTCAGGTCAGAAGTACAGTTATTGGAGTGTGCCATGGCAACTGCATCACCAGCCGGTGTAGTTACCATATCAATCTCTTTGTATGGTTTGGAAAGTGCTTTTTCAAGAACGATCATTGCAAATACAGAAGTACCTGCAGAAACATTACCTGTACGCTGTTTAACACTGTTAGTTGCAACCATACCGGTTCCTGCATCACCTTCCGGCGGACACATCGGAATTCCGGCTTTGAGTTTTCCTGTAGGATCAAGGAATTTTGCACCTTCTTCTGTCAGAGTGCCGGCATCCTGTCCTGCAACCATGACCTCTGGCATAATGTCACGGAGTTTCCATGGGAAACCATATGACTCTACCAGTTTATCAAATTTCTCAACCATTTCCTGGTTGTAATCTTTTTTCTCCGAATCAACAGGGAACATTCCTGCTGCATCACCGATACCAAGAACTCTTTTTCCTGTCAGCATGCGGTGAACATAGGCTTCCAGAGTACACATGTAATCAATATCTTTGACATGCTCTTCACCGTTCAGGATTGCCTGATACAGATGTGCAATACTCCATCTCTGAGGGATATTGTACTGGAAGAGCTCCATCAGTTTTTCGGATGCCTCTCCTGTGATATTGTTTCTCCATGTACGGAATGGCACAAGAAGATTTCCTTCTTTATCAAAAGGCATATATCCATGCATCATGGCACTGATTCCAAGCGCTCCGACACTGGTAAGCTCCACACCGTATTTTTCCTGTACATCCTTTACCAGATCACTGTAACTTCCCTGTAATCCCTTATGAATGTCATCCAGAGAGTAAGTCCACACGCCGTTTTCGTAACGGTTTTCCCACTCATAACTTCCGGATGCGATCGGATTATATTTGTCATCTACCAGAACCGCTTTGATTCTGGTAGATCCGAACTCTATTCCAAGTGCTGTTTTGTTGTTTAAAATAGCTGTCTTTGTTTCGTTTACACTCATTGTAAATCCTCCCGACTTCTGTGTTTGCCACATCCGCCTTTTATTTTCTGAACGCGACCTCATTCCATCTCAGTTCATTCTTGAAATCACGAATATTTGTATCTTTATCAATGTAAACAGCTTCAATACCCATAGCTGCTGCCCAGTCACCCATCTGCTCTGCTGTCAGGTCATAGGAAAATGCTGTATGGTGGGCTCCGCCTGCAAGGATCCATGCTTCTGCACCTGTCTTAAGATTTGGCTGTGGTGTCCAGAATGCACTTCCTACAGGAAGCTTCGGCATCGGTTTCTCAACCTTCTTGCATTCCACATCGTTGATGATCAGACGGAAACGGTCTCCAAGATTGATCAGGGATGTTGCAATACCCGGGCCTGTCTTGCTTGTGAATACAAGTCTTGCAGGATCTTCTCTGTCACCCATGGAAAGCGGGCATACTTTAATGCCGATCTTACCATCTGCGACAGACGGGCATACCTCAAGCATATGAGACTGAAGGATTCCTTCTTTTCCAGGTACAAAGTTATATGTATAGTCTTCCATCATGGAAGTTCCTTTTGCATCTTTTACACCAGCTGTCATGATCTTCATCAGACGAACCATGGCAGCTGTCTTCCAGTCGCCTTCTGCACCGAATCCATAGCCTTTTTCCATAAGTCTCTGGATTGCAAGTCCGGGAAGCTGTTTAAGAGCACCCAGATCTCCAAAGTGTGTAACGATTGCCTGATAATTTTTCTCTTCCAGGAATTTCTCAAATCCGATCTCAATCTGAGCCTGAACTGCTACATGACGTTTAAATTCTTCCGGATCTCTTCCCTCAAGAAGAATATCATATTTGCTGTAGTATTCATCTACCAGCGCATCTACATCACCTTTAGCTACATCTTTTACATAATCGGCAATCTCATTTACAGGATAAGCATCAACTTCCCATCCGAATTTAATCTGTGCTTCTACTTTATCACCTTCTGTAACAGCTACGTTTCTCATGTTATCTGCTACACGACATACGCGGATATGGCTGCTCTCCATGATACCAACTGCTGTACGCATCCAGGAAGCAAGTCTTTCCTGAACATCTTTATCTGCCCAGTGTCCGACAATAACTTTTCTTTCGATTCCCATTCTTGTAACAATATGACCATATTCACGACCGCCATGAGCAGACTGGTTTTCATTCATAAAATCCATATCAATGGTATCATAAGGAATCTCCTCATTAAACTGTGTATGAAGATGGCAAAGCGGTTTTCTGTATTCTTTCAGACCAAGAATCCATGATTTTGCCGGTGAGAAAGTATGCATCCATGTGATAACACCTGCACAGTCCTCATCTGCATTTGCCTCATTAAATGTTTTACGGATCAGTTCGTTTGTGATCAGTGTTGGTTTCCATACTAATTCAAATGGAAGAACACCACTCTTGTTTAATTCCTCAACAATGATTCTGGAATGCTCAGCAACTTTTCTTAAGCACTCATCTCCGTAAAGATCCTGTGAACCTGTACAAAACCAGAACTTATAGTTTCTTCCTGTTTTCATGATAAAATTCCTCCTGGATTTATTTCATTTGTTTACAATATTTTTCTGCATGATCCCCGTATGATCAGTTCCGGATAAATCAGTCTTTCAACCTTACTTTCTTCTTCAGGAACTCCGTTGATCTTCTCAAGTATAAGCTCTGCTGCCATTTCTCCCAACTTTTCCTGCGGATGAGCTATCGTTGTGATTCCGCTTCCTCGCTGAGCATACAGTGAATTGTCATAACCGGTAATGGAAATATCATCCGGTATCCTGACTCCCATTTTCTCCAGTTCTTCCATAACCTGAACAGCAATCTGATCATTGTAACAAACGATTCCATCCGGAAGCTGTCCGCTCTGTACCATTTCTTTTGCCATCAGTGCAGGTTTTACTTTCCTGTCCTCTGTATGAAACCAGACAACATCATCAGGATCATAGGCAATCCCTGACTCCTGTAAGGCCTTCACATATCCCTTGTGGCGCTCCAGTCCCTGCATATCGTCTGCCTTAAAGAAACCCTTGATCTTTTTATGTCCCAGTTCCAGCAGATATTTTGTTACAAGATAGCCTCCCTGTGCATCATCCATAAGAATATGAGGTTTATCCCTCATTTCTGAATAGATTCCCTGAATAAACACATACGGAATTTCAAATTTATCCAGATTCTGATAAAGATTTCTGTGTTTACAGATCATCTCACTTTTGCTTGGTTCAATGATCAGTCCATCAATATCTTTCTTCAGAAGTTCCTCCAGACATCTGGCCTCTTTCTGTCTGCTGTTTGCTGTGTTTTTCAGGATAATACTGTAACCGCTTTCTGAAAGGACATTATCCATTCCCTGTATCAGTCTCGGAAAAATATAATCAGAAATATATGTGGTCACTACCGCAATATTCTTTGAATTCTTTATATGGCGCATATTCTCAGAGCAATAAGTACCTCTTCCGTGAAATGCCTCTACATATCCGTCCTGCTCCAGGATTCCCAGTGCTTTACGAACTGTATGTCTACTCAGGGAATATTTCTGTGAAAGCTCGTTTTCTGAAGGAAGCTTCTCTCCCGGTCGGATAGCTCCTGACATAATATCACTTCTGAGCTGTTCCATCAGTGAGAAATATTTCGGCTTTCCATTATCTGTCATGTCTTCTTCCCTCCTGTATTTAGAATACAACTTGTACGCACGTACGAACAAGTTGTTTTTTATGCACAAATTATACAAAATATCGAGAGATTTTTCATTAGTTTTTTCCAAAACACCTCGAGGGATAGTGATATGTGAACAGTAACAGTTCATCCTTTACGAAAGTTACCAATATCCGATTGATTTCAACATCACTTCGGCTCAGCTTTTTCTATACCATAACATTCATGGCAAATCCCATGTACCGCCATACGTATTTCTTTATCCAGACGTGAATTACAGGTGATCAGAGTCACCATTCTCTCCCTTTCATCAGGCTCTACTCCTGTGTCATACATGGAATTATTTTTCAATATAGATAATTGTCTCCTGTATGCAGGACTGGATAACTTGTATCCATATTCAAATGCCGGGCTTTTGGAAGATGCCTGTTCCACAGAAAAAATTTTGTACAGAAACTTTCTTTTTGGTGTTGTGATCTCAATTTCAGGACATTTTTTTAGAAATTCAGGCTGTTCATAACGGTTCAGATTTGCAAACATCATATTACCTTCTATATTATGCCCGTAAAGAATACTGTGGGAATCTGTAAAATTCTTTTTTATGTCATGTTCCAGAAAAATACATCCAAACAGATCTTCCTCTCCTCTGAAATTATGTTTCAGGTAATATTCATCATCTGCCGCCTGAACTAGTCCAAGTGTTGGCCATGTTTCACAGATTGCTGCATTTCCATCAAGGAATGCTTTGATTGACTCTTCTGTTCCCCATGACAGAATAGATGGATCTGCATAATCCTGAATCTCTTTCAGATGATTTAGTGCATCTCTTGTTTCCTGAGAATCAATTGTTACATTCCAGTCCTCATCAGCCCAGGCACCACCCATGGACCATAAAATGTAATCAAATACTCCACCAAGCTGTCCTGTTGTAGCTGATACAGAAATTCCGTACATACCTTTATCTTTATCTGTTAGCTCTTTTGCAACTTCTCTGTATTCTTCCCATGTATCCGGAAGTCCATCTGGGAGTAAATCTGTTCTATAAGCAAATAACTGTGGTGTACTTGCATTCAGAATACCTGTCTGATCTCCCTGCCACTCTCCACTGTTCTCTAAAACCTTCTCAATAAACTCATCCGTCTTATAATTATCCTTATCCATAAAATCGGAAAGATCTGTCAGATATGGTGCAAATTCTCCGTCCCACTGACTTGCAACATCGACAACATCATAAGAACCTGTGCCACTTGTTAAATCCAACAGTGTCTTCTCATGTAATGTTGTATAAGGAAAATCAACGACCTCTACTGTTGCACCAGTCTTCTCCTCAAATTCGTCTACCATGCTTTCTGCAGCTTCTGCGTATACACCTGACATGTATAATACTGTCAGCTTTTCACCAGAATATGGCTTATCCCCATCTGCCTTACTGCTCTTTCCTCC
>ERZ773185.2120-NODE-2120-length-13365-cov-3.687378_pt1 | contig 13365 bp, 11 predicted proteins | sample MGYA00580531_ERZ773185 | MGnify/ENA primary metagenome ERZ773185 (study PRJEB29015, sample SAMEA2737799) | human gut metagenome | biome: human gut; feature: human-associated habitat; material: faeces | place: China | collected 2012 ...
GTTCACCTACTCCGAGCGGAAGGATGAGGCCGATCTGGTGGCCAAGGCGATGCGTGAAGTACTCGCCCCAGCCGGCGTCCTCGATGACCTTGCGTGCGGTGAGGTCGATCTGGGCAAACGTCATGCCGGGTCGGACGATCTTCTCGGCAGCCTCGTTGGCGCGGCGCACGGTCTCGTAGACGGCGCGCTGGTGCTCGGTGGGCTCGGCGGTGAAGAACGTGCGCGTCATGTCGGAGCAGTACCAGTCCTGCTTGCAGCCCACGTCAAAGAGGACCACGTCGCCGCGGTTGAAGGCGGTGCCGTCGGGGCCGTGGTGCGGGTCCGCGCCGTTGGCGCCAAAGCTCACGATGGGCGCAAACGAGTGGTCCTGGGCGCCCAGGCGACGGTACTCGCCCAGGAGGCCGTCGGCAATCTCAAGCTCGGTCACGCCGGGGCGCACCTGGGACGTCAGCCACTCCATGGCGGCGTCGTTGGTGGCGGAGGCACGGCGCATGAGCTCCCGCTCACGGGCGTCCTTGATGGAGCGGGCGTCATCAACGGCGGCGCTGGCCAGGCTAAACGCCGTGGCGCAGCCGGCGTCCATGAGGGGCACGAGCCAGCGGGCCGCAAGCTCCTTGTCCACGCCGAGTGGCTTTGCGTGGTCGGTGACCTGGGCCACCAGGGCCACCGGGTCGTCGGTGTCGCTGAAGGTGCGCACGTCCTCGCAGGCGCCCCCGGCCTCCGGGAAGAGGCGGTTGAGGAAGAGCGTCGGGGTGCCCTCGGCGGGGACGTAGAGCGCAAGGAAGCGCTCGTAGGGCTCGGTGTAGTAGCCGCACAGCCACCAGATGGAGAGCGGGTCGACAAGAAGCGCCTGCTCAAGACCCTGGTTTCTGAGGTTTGCCCTGACCTTTGCAAGACGGTCCTGGTTCATGGGAAGTCCTTTCTCTCGGGCGTTCACAGGCATTGTAGGCCGCCGGTGGCGAACCCCCGTTGGCAAGTGGCATTTGGCCGTGTTCTTGTCGTGGGGAAGCACTAAAGGCGTGCAAGGTCAATACCGTTTGCGGGTATCATTTAGAATCGTATATGACTGTTTACCGCCCAAGCTGGGCGTTGGAGGGTATCCATGGAGAACGAGATTCCGTCCGTCAACCGCGTTGACGAAATCAAAGACCGACTCAGGGACCTCGAGGGCCAGCGCATCAAGGTCCGCGCCAACATGGGCCGATCTCGCATCGTCGAGCGAGCCGGCACCCTCGTGCACGTGCACCCCTCCCTCTTTGTGGTCGAGGTCGAGGAACGCCGCGGTCGCACCGCCCGCCAGTCCTACCAGTACGTGGACATCCTGACCGGCACCGTCGAGCTCTTTGACATTGACTCCGGCGAGCGCCTCTTTGACTACGTGGCCGAGGAGCAGCAGTAGGAAGGCCTAGGACATGCCAGGTCGCCAGACTGTCCAGACACCTTGCAAAATCAACCTCCACCTGGGCATTCACTCCCAGCTTGACGAGCGCGGCTACCACCGCGTCGACTCCGTCATGGCGCCCGTCGCGCTGTTTGACACCATCGTCATAGAGGACGCGCCCGCTCTCTCCGTCACGCACGAGCCCGCGCTGTGCGTGCCGCCGCAGAAGACCACGGTCTGGAAGGCCGCGTGCCTTTTGGCCGAGGAGCTGGGCGTGGAGCCTGCCGTCAGCATCACCGTGACGGCCCGCATCCCCGAGAAGGCCGGCCTGGGTGGCTCGTCCGCGGACGCCGGCGCCACCCTCCGCGCGCTGGCCGAGCGCTGGGGCGCAGAGCCGCTCGATCCGCGCGTTGTTGCCGTCGCCCGCCGCGTGGGCGCCGACGTTGCGTTCTTCCTTGACCCGGCGCCCTCCCTGCACTTGGGCGCAGGCGACGTCCTCACGGAGCGCTTCGGCGAGCTGGCGCTGCCCGTCGCGCTGGTCATGCCCGAGGGCGAGGGCGTCTCCGCCAAGGCCGCCTACGACGAGTTTGACCTGGAGCCCACCGTGCCCGCCGACTACGACGCCATCTGCGAGGCGCTTCGTGCCGGCGACGCCGCTGCCGCGCGCGGGCTTCTCTACAACAACCTGGCGCCGGCCGCCAAGCGCCTGCAGCCGGGTTGCGCCGAGGTCGAGGCCTGGATGGCCGAGCAGCCCGAGGCCCTCACCGCAATGGTGACTGGCTCCGGTAGCTGCGTCTTTGCGGTCTGCCAGAGCCTTGGGGACGCGCGGGCGCTGGCCGAGCGCGCCGCCCAGAAGCGCGGCTGGTGGTCTTTTGCCACATTGACGGTTGGCGAGCCGCAAAAAGTCTGCTAAACTTCTCCCTTGCATCGGGTTGTGGCTCAGCTTGGTAGAGCGCTCGGTTCGGGACCGAGAGGTCGCTGGTTCGAATCCAGTCAACCCGACCACGATTGCACAAGGTCGTCGGCGTATGCCGGCGGCCTTTTTTGTTGCCGCCTGCCGTTGACTCGGGTCAACGTGGCGATTCCGCCCCGTGCCGTCGGGGCATCTGGTGCGCCGCCCGCCTAGAATGGCCAAAAGCACCCGAGAGGGGAGGGCACCATGGAACGGAAGGCCAGGTTGGAGGATGGCTTTGCCTCCATGCGCCCCATTGTGTCGCTCTCGCTGTTCTACGTGCTGTTTCTCTCCATGGAATCCCTTCTTGACGAGCGCGCCGCGGCCTTTCTGCCGCCTGACGCGGTGGCCTTTGCCGAGTCCGTGGCTGCCACCGCGAGCCTGGTTGGCTTTCTGCTGTATGCCCTCGTCCGGATGCGCGTGCCAGGGTTTGCGTCGCTGATTCACGCCTCGGGCACGCTGTCTGCCGTGGGCCTGCTGGCAACATCCCTGGTGCCGGGAGCCCTGGCGCTCCTGGCCAGCGGCCTTGCGACCATGCTCTTCGTGGGATTTGCCGGAGCCGCCGCCCATGAGGCGCTGGCCAGGCGCTTTGCCGACGGCCCGGAAATCGCCCGCGCCGTTGGCGGCGCGTATGCCGCGGGCATCGTGGTCCAGTGCCTGCTGATGGCCGTGGTGCCCACACCCGTTGTCCTGGTTCTTTTGCTTGCGGCCCCTGCCGCCGCCATGCCCGTCCTGGCCGCGCGCTGCCTCGGGGAGGACGGCGTCGGCCTGGAGGGGCCACCCGCACCCGGCGGCCAGGGCCGTCCCGTGCGGGGAGTGGCACTTCTCGCCTTGCTCATAGCGCTCATGACCTGCGTGTTCTCTACGGTGGACGTCAACCTCACCAGCGCGCAGGCGGACGGCCTGGCCGACCTGGGCGCCTGGACCAGGCTCCTCCTGGCAATATCTGCCCTGGTTGCCGGTGAGGTCACGGACCGCCTTGACCACCGCTGGGAGCCTGGGCTCATGGCGGTGGTGACCACGCTCGCAAGTTTTGCCGTCTTTGCGGTGATGCAGGGAGCGCCGTGGGCTCTGGCGAGCGCGGTCTACTATCTGGGCTCGGGCTTCTTCGTGGTGTTCTACACCTCGGCCTTCATGCTCGTGGCGAGGGAGTCCGGCTGCTACGCGCTGTGGTCGGGCATGGGCGGCGCCCTCAATAGCGCGGTCTCGCTCCTGATGGCCGCACCAGCGCTCGCGCTCGTTTCGGAGAGAAGCTCCCTGGCCGAGACCGCCGTCATCCTGGCAATCCTTGCGGCCATGCTCGCCGTGACCTTCCTGGTCATCCTGGGACCGCGGCCGGAGCCGGCCCTTCCCCTGTTTGACGAGAAGGACGCGCCTGTTCTGGCCGCCCCCACCAGCGACGAGCGCCTGGCGGCCTTTGCCCTCGAGTTCGCGCTTACCGAGCGGGAGACCGAGGTGCTCCAGGCCATGGTGACCTCGCGCCAGAGCGTGCAGGACCTCGCGCGAACCCTGTGCCTTTCTCGCACGGCGTTCTACCGGCACGTGGCCAGCATGAATGCCAAGACCGGCACCGCAAACCGCGTGGAGCTCATGCACTTCTTCTTTGACTGGGTTCCCGGGCCGCAGGATGGTACATCTGACCAGCGCTGACGCCAAGTTTGGGACGTTTGTAACCTACCGAGATCTCACGGCGTGGGAGACCATCGGGCCATGTGCCGGGCGCTTGGGCCAGGCCAGAAGCGAGAGGGGCTCTCATGAGAACGACGTCGAGGATGCGCTGGAACGTGCCGAACACGGCGGTGGGGAGGATCTTTCTGGTTGCCATTGCCCTGGACGATGACGCGGCACTGGGCCGCGCCAGCGCGGGGGAGCGCCGGGAGCGCCAAGCCCGTCTCGAGGACGTGGCGCGCAGCGTCTTTGCCCTTCCGGGGCGCCCCCGCATCTCTCGTGGTCGCCCGCTGCGGTGCCAACGGGGTGCTTAACCGGGGATAAAAAACGTTTTGGGTTCGCGGTTTTGGACGCGCCGGCAAGACCCGTTAAGAAAACCGCAGGTCAGCAGCGTGCCGCTAGTTTTGGCCGCCCCTAATCGCCTTGACCCCGAACCCAAATCGGATATCCATTTGGGTTCGGGGCCGAGTTCGTTTGAGGGGAGTCCTTCTGCGGCCACCTCGTCTATCAGGCATTCTTTGCAGCCGGCTCTAGCACGGGTGCCAATCGCCGAACCCAAAACGTGTTTTTGGCGGTGGTGAGGCCCTGCGACGGTGCTAAAGAAGCGTCAGAAGCACGTATGCGGCCACGCCGAAGATGCAGCACCACAGCATGGAGCGCGTCTTGAGGTAGGTGGCCACCGGCATGCCGGCCAGCCACAGGTTGTTGATCATGAACTGGCCTCGCTCCCTGGTCCACTTGGCCCGGTCTACTTCACGCGGATGAGCTCGTACTTGTGCGTGCCGATGCCTATCATCTCGGCGTGGTCGATGCAGGACTTCCAGTCGGTGTCCGGGTGGGTGATGTGGAACTTGTCGCTGGCGTGGGCCTCGTCCAGCTCGCCCGCCTCCTCGAGCTTGTCGTGCATGTGGGTGTACTCGGTGTCGGGCAGGGCGGCAGCGGCCTGGACGGCGTCAATGCAGGCCTGGTCAAGGGCTACGGGGTCAAAGCTGGCAAAGAAGCCGATGTCCCCGACGATGGGCTTGTCGTTCTCGTCGTGGCAGTCGCAGTTGGGGCTCACGTCAATGGCCAGGCTGATGTGGAAGCACGGGCGGCCGTCCACGATGGCCTTGGTGTACTCGGCAATCTTGTAGTTAAGCACCTCAGCGGCCTGGTTGTAGTCCGGGCGGATGGCGTCCTGGTTGCACACGGCGATGCAGCGGCCGCAGCCCACGCACTTGCTGTGGTCAATGCTGGCCACGTGGACCTCGCGAACCTTGCCGTTGGCAAACTCATGCTCGTGGGTCTGGTCAAACGAGAAGGCGCTGTGGGCGCAGATCTTCTCGCACTGGCGGCACCCGATGCACCTCTTCTGCGAGACGCTGGGCTTGCCAGCGGCATGCTGCTCCATCTTGCCCGCGCGCGAGCCGCCGCCCATGCCCAGGTTCTTCATGGCGCCGCCAAAGCCGGCCTGCTCGTGGCCCTTGAAGTGGGTGAGGCTGATGACCACGTCGGCATCCATGAGGGCGCGGCCGATCTTGGCGTTCTTGACGTACTCGCCGCCCTCGACGGGCACCTCGACCTCGTCCAGGCCCCTGAGGCCGTCGGCGATGATGGTGTGGCATCCGGTCTGGAAGGGGTTGAAGCCGTTGGCGTAGGCACTGTCCAGGTGGTCCAGGGCGTTCTTGCGGCCACCCACGTAGAGCGTGTTGCAGTCGGTGATGAACGGCTTGCCGCCAAGCTCGCGCACCACGTCCACGACGGCGCGGGCATAGTTGGGCCGCAGGTAGCTGAGGTTGCCCGGCTCTCCCAGGTGCATCTTGATGGCGACGAACTTGTTCTCAAAGTCAATCTGGCCGATGCCGGCTGCCTTGATGAGCCTCTTGAGCTTGTTGGGCAGGCCATCGCCCATGTGCGTGTGCAGGTCGCAGAAGTAGACCTTCGACGGCTCCATGCGCTCTCCTCTCGTTGGTGGTGTCCGCTCCGCCGGCCCCTCAGCCGCGCGACAGCAACGAGATTGTCGCACCCTGGAGCGGCTCCAAGTCAAGCGCTCGGAAACGCAGAGGTGGAGCCGGGCGGGGAAGGCCTATTTCTGCGTGCCATCCGGGGAAACCGTTGAAAATGGGTGACTAAATTGGAACCGCCGAGTTGAGGTCACGGCCTGGTCGTTAGTTGGCTCCGAGGCCGTCTACCTGGCTATAAACACGTTGTTTCCGGGCTTCTCCGGCTCGTCCTCCCACTCCGGAACCACGCGGCAGCTGGCGAACTCGCGGCCGAAGGCCTCCCGCACCTCGCGCAGCGTGGCGGAGCGGCGCCCCTCGCAGGCGCTGCGGACGTTTGCAAGGTAGGCACCGCCGTCGGCCAGGTGCGCGCGCACCACGCGGGCACCCTCGTCGGTCTTCATGGGACCCAGCGGCCTCTTGCCGGAGAACGCGTCGTTGACGATGACGTCGTAGGGCTCGTCCTGGCGCTGCAGGTAGCCCCAGGCGTCGTCGTTGACCAGCGTCAGGCGCCCGTCTCCTTCGGCGCCCGTGACCTCCAGGCACTCGTCAAGGAAGAACTGCTCGCGGGCAATCTTGGTCATGGCCGGATCCACCTCGACGACCTCTACGTGTGCGTTGGGCACGTAGGCCGCCAGGTACTTGGGCAGAGAATAGCCGCCGCCGCCCATGACCAGCACGCGCAGCCGCCGCCCTCGCTTCTGGGCGTCTCTTGCCATCTTGCCTATGACGTCGGCCATCTCGCGGTGATAGAGGCAGGCCAGCTCAAAGTGCAGGTCATCGGGTAGGTAGCACACGGACTGGAAGGTCCCGTTGACGTTGATGAGGCGCACCGGCGTGCCGTCGGCGTTCTCCGACTCAAAGATGAGCGTGGTGCCAAACTTGGTTTGGCACATGGTCACGCCGCGCTTCTTGAGCAGCCACGGCAGCGCCGCCACTATGGCGACAAGAACGAGTCCAATGACGGTGCTCCACACAAAGAGGGGTCCCACGGGGCCACGTCCCTTCTCATTGAGGTAACTTATTAGGTTGCAATCTCGCGTTTTAGAGATTGTGAGTATGCCCGAACCTCGGCTATACTAGCCCATACGTCTGTGCGGCCCCAGCGGGCCGTCGCACATCACCACAAACGGAGGAATTCACATGATTCTTGGTCTTGGCGTTCCCGAGCTCGTCATCATCCTTGTCGTCGTCCTGGTCATCTTCGGGCCCAAGAACCTCCCGAAGATCGGCTCCGCCCTCGGCAAGACCGTGAAGAACGTCCGCGAGGGCATGGAGGAGGGCGAGGACGAGAAGTCCGCCAAGAGGCCCGCCTCCGACGATGACGCCGTCGAGGTCGTCGCCGACGAGGACGACGCTGACGCCGACGTCGAGGACACCCAGTTCTGCGGCGAGTGCGGTGCCAAGAACCCCGCCGGTGCTGCCTTCTGCAGCAAGTGCGGCCACAAGTTCGGCGAGTAGCCGTCGCGCCCGCACCACCAACCCCGCAAGACCGCGTCAAGTAGAGAGCAGAACATGGACAACTCCAAGAAGATCGAGCTCACCCCCGAAGGCCGCCAGAAGCTGGTGGAGGAGCTCGCATACCGCGAGGGCGAGAAGCACGACGAGATCGTCGAGCGCATCAAGGAGGCCCGCGGCTTCGGCGACCTCTCCGAGAACTCCGAGTACGACGCCGCCAAGGAGGAGCAGTCCCACAACGAGTCCCGCATCAACGAGATTCGCCAGATTCTCTCCGTCGCCACCGTCGTCGCCGCCGGCAGCCACGCCAACCTGAAGGTCTCCATCGGCACCACCGTCACCCTGGTCGACGCCAAGGGCAAGACCACGGAGTTCACCATCGTGGGCACCACCGAGACCAACTCCCTGGAGCACAAGATCTCCAACGAGTCTCCCGCCGGCCAGGCCCTCATCGGCCACGGCGAGGGTGAGGAGGTCGAGTTCGTCACCCCGACGGGCAAGGCCAAAAAGTACACCATCACGGCGATCACCCGCTAAGCGCAAGCCCAACCGAGTGCTGACGCCCCGTGCCTGCATAGCTGCAGATACGGGGCGTTTCTATTGAAAGGCAGGAACCAAATGGCCGAGAAGACCGCAACCCCCAGCACCAACGACGAGAGGGCGCAGCGCCGCGCCCGCCGCCAGGCACTTATCGACGCGGGCGTCCAGCCCTACCCCATCCACTCCACGGTGACGGCCCACGCCGCCGACCTCGAGGAGCGCTACGCCGAGCTGCCCGACGGCACCGACACCGAGGACGTCTACTCCCTCACCGGCCGCATCCGCGCCTTCCGCAAGCAGGGCAAGGCCGCCTTCATCGTGCTCGAGGACTGCACCGCGCAGATCCAGCTCTTCTGCCGCGTGAACGACCTGCCCGAGGACGAGTGGGCGCTCCTGGGCCAGCTTGACCTGGGCGACATCATCGGCGCCACCGGTGCCGTGCTGCGCACCCGCCGTGGCCAGCTCTCCATTGCCCCCACGCACGTCGAGCTGCTCTCCAAGTCCCTGCGCCCGCTGCCCGAGAAGTTCCACGGCCTCACCGACCGCGAGGTTCGCTACCGCCAGCGCTACGTCGACCTCATCATGAACCCCGAGGTCCGCGACACCTTCCGCAAGCGCAGCCAGATCATCAGCCTCATCCGCCGCTACATGGAGGCCGACGGCTACATGGAGGTCGAGACCCCCATGATGCACGCCATCCTGGGCGGCGCCAACGCCAAGCCGTTCGTCACGCACTTCAACGCGCTTGACCGCGACTTCTACCTGCGCATCGCCACCGAGCTGCCCCTCAAGCGCTGCATCGTGGGCGGCCTTGAGCGCGTCTTTGAGATCGGCCGCCAGTTCCGCAACGAGGGCATGGACCTCACCCACAACCCCGAGTTCACCTCAATGGAGGCCTACTGCGCCTACTCCGACCTGGACGGCATGAAGGAGCTTACCCAGGGCCTCTTCAAGACCATCGCCCGCGAGGTCTGTGGCTGCGAGGAGGGCCACGAGGTCATCACCTACCAGGGCCAGACCGTCGACATGTCCGGAACCTGGGAGTCCCTGCCCCTCTCCGAGGTTGCCTCCCGCGCCTGCGGCGAGCACGTGGACATGGACACCCCCATCGAGCGCCTGCGCCAGATCTGCGAGAAGCACGGCATCGAGTGGCAGGAGAACTGGGGCACCGGCAAGCTGGTCTTCGAGCTTTACGACGAGCTGGGCGAGGCCACGCTGGTCAACCCGACCTTTGTCTGCGACTACCCCGAGGAGGTCAGCCCCCTCTCCAAGCGCAAGGACGACGACCCGCGCCTGACCGACCGCTTTGAGCTGGTCATCTGCGGCCACGAGTACGCCAATGCCTTCTCCGAGCTCAACGACCCCGTCGACCAGGCCGGCCGCTTTGCCGAGCAGGTCGCGGCCAAGGGCTTCGGCGACGACGAGGCCATGGGTTACGACTACGACTACGTGCGCGCCCTCGAGTACGGCATGCCCCCCGCGGGCGGCATCGGCTACGGCATCGACCGCATGATCATGCTGTTCTGCGACGCCCCGGCCATCCGCGACGTCCTTCTCTTCCCGCAGATGAAGCCCGAGGTCATCACCCGCGCCGACATTGCCTCTCAGCTGCCCGAGACCACTGACAACGCCGCCGCCTCCGTGGACGCGCTGGCCGACGACGCCGAGCACGGCGCCTCCAACGAGGCTGCCGCCGCCCACGCCGACGCCCCCGCGCTTGAGACCGGCCTCACGCGCGACCAGGCCTTCGACCTGCTGAAGAAGTACAACGAGGACCCGTTCCACATTGCCCACGGCCAGACCCTCGAGGGCCTCATGCGCTACTATGCGCAGAAGTACGACCCGGCAAACGTGGAGTTCTGGGGCCAGGTCGGCCTTCTCCACGACCTTGACTGGGAGAAGTTCCAGGACGAGGTCCAGCACACCGTGAAGGCGGCCGAGCTCATCGAGGAGGCTGGCGGCACCAAGGAGCTGGCCCGCGCCATCCAGACGCACAACTCCGACAACAACCCGGACCTTCCGGCTCCCAGCTGCAAGATGGAGTGCGTCCTATTTGCCTGCGACGAGCTGTCCGGCCTCATCCAGGCCGCCGTGCTCATGCGCCCGTCCAAGTCCGTCATGGACTTCGAGCTCAAGTCGCTCAAGAAGAAGTTCAAGGACAAGCGCTTTGCCGCCGGCTGCGACCGCGACGTCATCCGCAGGGGCGCCGAGCTCAACGGCATGGAGCTCGACGACCTCTTTGCCAGCGTCATCGAGGCCATGAAGGCCATCCAGCCCACCTGCGAGGGCGTTGAGTAGACAGGCACTTCTCACCAATCGAGTAGCCCAGCGGCGCGGCTCGGCATCCCCGGACCGCGCCGCTTTTGCGTCTGGGGGCTGCCGTTGCCGGCACCGCCACCAGCGGGTGTGGAGGTGCCGTGGTTTTGCGGACGGCGTGGCAAAACATTTGAAACCTGATTACCGGTATCTTCATGGGGAGACGCGTTTTGCTGCAAGTGTTGTGTCCGCTAGCTGCAAGTTTGCTGCAAGTTGCATTAGCTACCCTTGCCACCACGGGCAGGCGAAGGGAGGCCAAATGGACATCGTGCTTTCGGGGAAAAGTGCTCTCAAGATGCTGAGGCTCGTGCGGAGTGGTGGTGGCGTGCTGGAGCCGTGCGCCAAGCCTCCCGCACCGGGCAGACTGAGGGCGGTGGACCTGCCGGCCATAAGGCAGTCGCTTCCCAGGGAACTTGCCTCGTTTGACCGTGAGCAGCCGCTGTGCCTGCTGTTCTTCTGTCGAGAAGACCGTCCCAGGCTCGGGGCCGTGGATGCCGGGGCGCTTCTTGCAAAGCCGCCAAGCGGAGGGTTCTGCAAGGTGGCCGCAACCGAGGCGGTAGACGTCTACGTTGAGTCGCCCGCGCTGGCGATGGTCCGCGTGGCCCAGGAGCTCAACGCCTGCGTGCGCAAAAAGACGCTCTCCTGGCAGGCGGCGCTCTTCCGCCTTGCGACCCTGGGTTGCGAGTTCTGCGGCCTGTACTCGCGCGATGCCGCCGATCCCATAGACGGCGAGGTGACCTGGGGCACCGAGCCCGCAACCACGTCAGCTGAGCTTTGCCGGGTGGCAAACGCGCTCTCCGGAATGAGGGGCCTTCGGCTGGCGAGAAGCGCTGCGGCGCTGGTCACCGATGGCTCTGGGTCTCCCACCGAGACGCTCCTCGCCCTTGCGATGTCCATGCCGACGCACTTTGGCGGAATGGCGTTCCCGGCGTTTCTGCAGAACCGCGAGCTGGAATGGCCGAGAGGGCGCAGCTGCCTGATTCATCACCAGAGCATGAGGGCCGACTTCTATTGGCCGCTCCATGGCCTTGCCATCGAGTACAACGGAAAGGTCCACGACGACGAGGGCAACGCCGAGGAGGACCATTTCCGTAGGCAGGACTATGTGACCTGCGGTATCGACGTCCTTGAGGCCCGTTCCTCGGACATTGGGACCGTGGCCTCCCTCGAGCGTTTTCTGCGCCTGGTTGCCCTCAAGCTGGCGGACGGAGAGGATGCTGGCTTTCTGCGGCGGGTGGAGGAGGCGCTTCTCGACCCGTACCAGCACGAGCTCAGGGCGACGCTCATCTCCCAGGCAATACCCCGACGGAGAAGGAAAAGCGCCGCGCTGGTAAAGGAGGCCAAATCGAGTGTGAAGTGACCCCCTCACACCTCTGATGCGCACTCAATGCAATCCAGGGGTTTCTCGCCAATTCCTGCAGAGGTGCGAGGCCGTCTGGCCGTCAACCTTCGCACTTCTGCGCCACTCCCGGTGCAAACAGCGGCGAGAAGCCCGTGGGTCCAGCCCCAGCTCCCCGCCCTGCCCCGGCCGTTGCCGTCAGGTGTCGCCGGTTTGCCAACCCGGCGCGGCGGGTACACACTTACATTGCACACTCTGCCCCGCCCGCGGGGCTTGCGCGAAAGGGAACCACCCACATGTTCGAGAAGTTCACAGACAAGGCCCGCAAGGTCATGAGCCTTGCCCAGGACGAGGCCAGAAACCTCGGCCAGATGTACGTTGGCACGGAGCACCTGCTTTTGGCCCTCATCCGCGAGGGGGAGGGCGTTGCCGCAAAGGCGTTGGCCAAGCTTGAGGTCACCTACGACGAGACCCTCGCCACCGTCCAGGGCCTCACTCAGAGCGAGACCGAGCCCGTCCCCGGTGGCCACATCCCCTTCACGCCGCGCGCCAAGCGCGTGCTGGAGGACGCCTACCGCGAGACCATGACCCATGGCCAGAACTACATTGCCACCGAGCACCTGCTGCTGGGCATCGTGGCCGAGGGCAACGGCCGCGCCATGGACGCCCTGCGCGCCATGGGCGTCTCGGGCGACGCCGTCCGCAACGCCGTCAACGAGCTCACCGCAAACCAGCCCGACCAGCAGGCTCCCCAGGGCCAGCCCTCCGGCCCCGTCTTCATGGGCGTGGGCGGCGGCCAGTCCCAGCCCGCCCCCTCCGACGACGCCTCCATGCTTGAGCAGTACGGCCGCAACCTCACCAAGGTGGCCGCCGACGGCAAGCTCGACCCGGTCATCGGCCGTGACCGAGAGATCGAGCGCGTCATGCAGGTCCTGGCCCGCCGCCAGAAGAACAACCCGCTCATCCTGGGAGACCCGGGCGTGGGCAAGACCGCCATCGTCGAGGGCCTGGCCCAGCTCATAGCCTCCGGCAACGTGCCCGACATCCTGCGCGGCAAGCAGGTCTGGACCCTTGATTTGGCCTCCCTCGTGGCCGGCTCCAAGTACCGCGGAGAGTTCGAGGAGCGCATGAAGAAGGTCGTCCAGGAGCTCGAGGGCTCCGAGGACGACATCCTCTTCATCGACGAGATCCACACCGTCATTGGCGCGGGCTCCGCCGAGGGCTCCATCGACGCCGCCTCCATCCTGAAGCCGCCTCTCTCGCGCGGAGAAATCCAGGTCATCGGCGCCACCACCGCCGAGGAGTACCGCAAGCACATCGAGAAGGACTCCGCCTTCGAGCGCCGCTTCCAGCCGGTCAACATCGGCGAGCCCTCGCCCGAGGACGCGCTGACCATCATCCGCGGCCTGCAGGAGCGCTACGAGAAGCACCACCACGTGCGCTACACCGACGAGGCCGTCAAGGCCGCCGTCACGCTCTCCTCCCGCTACGTGCAGGACCGCTTCCTGCCCGACAAGGCCATCGACGTGCTCGACGAGGCCGGCGCCCGCATGCGCATCCGCAACATGACGCTGCCGAAGGAGCTGCGCGAGCTCGACGACGAGCTGCGCACTATTCGCGGCGAAAAGGATTCGGCCATCGCTTCCCAAGATTTCGAGCGCGCCGCTCAGCTGCGCGACCAGGAGTCCGAGCTCAAGGCCAAGCGCATCGAAGCCGAGAAGAAGTGGGAAGA
>ERZ773185.2127-NODE-2127-length-13332-cov-3.846351_pt1 | contig 13332 bp, 10 predicted proteins | sample MGYA00580531_ERZ773185 | MGnify/ENA primary metagenome ERZ773185 (study PRJEB29015, sample SAMEA2737799) | human gut metagenome | biome: human gut; feature: human-associated habitat; material: faeces | place: China | collected 2012 ...
GCGGGCGAACGGCGAATTCGACCGTCTTAATAATGAAGTCCTGCATGAGGTACAAGCATCATGAAAAGAGTTCTGACGGCGCTTGCCGCCACACTCCCTTTCGCAGCTAACGCCGCGGATGCTATTAGCGGGGCCGTAGAGCGCCAGCCAACGAACTGGCAGGCGATTATTATGTTCCTGATTTTCGTCGTGTTTACGCTCGGCATTACTTACTGGGCATCAAAACGCGTACGTTCTCGTAGCGACTACTACACGGCAGGCGGCAATATCACAGGCTTCCAGAACGGGCTGGCGATTGCCGGTGACTATATGTCCGCCGCCTCATTTTTGGGGATCTCCGCACTGGTGTTTACCTCCGGCTATGACGGCTTAATTTACTCGCTGGGCTTCCTGGTGGGCTGGCCGATCATTTTGTTCCTGATTGCCGAACGTCTGCGTAACCTGGGACGCTACACCTTTGCCGATGTAGCCTCTTACCGCCTGAAACAAGGGCCGATTCGTATTCTTTCGGCCTGTGGTTCTCTGGTGGTGGTGGCGCTTTACCTTATCGCCCAGATGGTAGGCGCAGGTAAACTGATCGAGCTGCTGTTTGGCCTTAACTATCACATTGCGGTGGTGCTGGTCGGTGTGCTGATGATGATGTACGTCCTGTTCGGCGGCATGCTGGCGACCACCTGGGTACAAATTATTAAAGCCGTTCTGTTGCTGTTCGGTGCCAGCTTTATGGCCTTTATGGTGATGAAACACGTTGGCTTTAGCTTCAACAATCTGTTCAGCGAAGCGATGGCGGTACACCCGAAAGGTGTCGACATCATGAAGCCGGGCGGGCTGGTGAAAGATCCGATCTCCGCGCTCTCTCTGGGTCTGGGACTGATGTTTGGTACGGCGGGCTTGCCGCACATTCTGATGCGCTTCTTTACAGTCAGCGATGCCCGCGAAGCACGTAAGAGCGTGTTCTACGCCACCGGGTTTATGGGCTACTTCTATATTCTGACCTTTATTATCGGCTTCGGCGCGATCATGCTGGTTGGTGCGAATCCGGAATATAAAGACGCGGCGGGCCATCTGATTGGTGGTAACAACATGGCGGCCGTTCACCTGGCGAATGCAGTGGGCGGCAACCTGTTCCTCGGTTTTATTTCAGCGGTTGCTTTCGCCACTATCCTCGCGGTGGTTGCGGGTCTGACGCTGGCGGGCGCATCCGCGGTTTCGCATGACTTGTACGCTAACGTCTTCAAAAAAGGCGCGACCGAACGTGAAGAGCTGCGGGTATCAAAAATCACCGTACTGATCCTCGGCGTGATTGCGATTATCCTCGGCGTGCTGTTTGAGAATCAGAACATCGCCTTTATGGTGGGGCTGGCGTTTGCCATCGCGGCGAGCTGTAACTTCCCGATCATTCTGCTTTCTATGTACTGGTCGAAACTGACCACGCGTGGCGCGATGATGGGTGGCTGGCTGGGGCTGATTACCGCAGTAGTACTGATGATCCTCGGCCCGACGATTTGGGTACAGATCCTTGGTCACGAAAAAGCCATCTTCCCGTATGAATACCCGGCGCTGTTCTCTATCACCGTGGCATTCCTCGGCATCTGGTTCTTCTCGGCAACCGATAACTCAGCGGAAGGGGCGCGCGAGCGTGAACTGTTCCGCGCGCAGTTTATCCGCTCCCAGACCGGCTTTGGCGTTGAGCAAGGCCGCGCACATTAATCTCTCCCCTTCCCCGGTCGCCTGACCGGGGAATACTCTTCCTCTCCAGCATGCATCACCTTTTCCCAAAATATTAAACAAATAAACTCATTAAAAAATGAGCGATTTTTGACAGTCGTAGAAAATGATAATGCAGAGAATATGCCTTTTCTTTCTTGTTAATTATAAGGATATTTTATGTGCTACAATGGTTTAAATAATATGTTTTTCCCTCTTTGCCAGATTAACGATAACCACTCTGTCACAAGTCCATCACATACAAAGAAAACAAAATCAGATAATTACAGAAAACATCATAAAAGCACGTTAATTGACAATAAAGCCCTCTCTCTTTTCAAGATGGATGATCATGAAAAAGTGATAGGCTTGATTCAGAAAATGAAAAGAATTTATGATAGTTTACCATCAGGAAAAATCACGAAGGAAACGGACAGGAAAATACATAAACATTTTATAGATATAGCTTTATATGCAAATAATAAATGTGACGATAGAATTACGAGAAGAGTTTACCTTAATAAAGATAAGGAAGTGTCAATTAAGGTGGTATATTTTATAAATAATGTCACCGTCCATAATAATACTATCGAAATCCCACAGACAGTAAATGGTGGTTACGATTTTTCACACCTTAGCCTGAAAGGTATCGTGATTAAAGATGAAGATTTATCCAATTCGAATTTTGCAGGTTGCAGACTACAAAACGCTATTTTTCAGGACTGTAATATGTATAAAACGAATTTTAATTTCGCCATAATGGAAAAAATACTTTTTGATAATTGTATTCTCGATGACTCAAATTTCGCTCAGATAAAAATGACTGACGGAACTCTAAATTCATGTTCCGCTATGCATGTTCAATTCTACAATGCAACAATGAATAGAGCCAATATTAAAAATACCTTCCTTGATTATTCAAATTTTTATATGGCATACATGGCTGAGGTAAATCTTTATAAAGTAATAGCGCCATATATTAATTTATTTAGAGCCGACCTTAGCTTCTCTAAACTTGATTTAATTAACTTTGAACATGCTGATCTGTCTCGTGTCAACCTGAATAAAGCAACCCTCCAGAATATAAACTTAATTGATAGCAAACTCTTTTTTACGCGGTTAACAAATACGTTCCTCGAAATGGTTATATGTACCGGCTCTAATATGGCTAATGTTAATTTTAATAATGCCAATTTAAGCAATTGCCATTTCAACTGTTCTGTTTTAACAAAAGCCTGGATGTTTAATATCCGTCTCTATCGTGTTAATTTCGATGAGGCTAGCGTCCAGGGAATGGGTATTACCATTCTCCGTGGTGAGGAAAATATCTCCATTAATAGTGATATCCTGGTAACACTACAGAAATTCTTTGAAGAAGATTGTGCCACTCATACTGGCATGTCACAAACTGAGGATAATCTTCATGCAGTCGCTATGAAGATTACTGCAGATATTATGCAAGATGCAGATTGAGGTTAAGTCGAAGAACAGCCAATGAATTGACTTTAAAAGAGAGATAACTTATTTGTTTTAGAATCATGAATGTTAGCCCGAGCTAACCTGTTAAAGGTGCAAAAGATTGCACCTTTTTCAGATTACCTCGGGCCTGGTTACGTCGCTTTCGGCTTACTGATTTTCCTCAATTAGCAACGCTTCAAGCAAATCGAGATCGTGCAGTAATTTTTGCAGCGTTTCGTTGCTGATCTCCCGTGTGGCGCGCAGGTGGTAAAGTTCAGCACGTTCAGAACGCAATGCCGCCAGACGGAAGCGACGCTCAAGATTCTCTTCCTGCACGGAACTTTCAACGTCGTTACGTCCATCGGCGCGACGACGCAGGTTACCAATGACGCGAGAACTGACCTCCGTAAGCAGCTGGTTATCGATATTCTCTTCGGTATCCGCCGCCAGACGCTCCTCCATTTTCTGGATCGCCACAATCGCCACTTCTGCCGTTGCCGCTCGCGCAATACGTTCCTCTTTCAATTGTTGCGAATGATCCGCGACTTCAATGTGTTGTAGCAGAATAGGCAACATCACCACGCCGACAAACAGCGAGAAGAGAATGACGCCAGCCGCCAGGAACACCAGCTCATAGCGCGCCGGGAAGACGTTACCATCCGGCAAGAGCAGCGGGATAGAGAGCACACCGGCCAGAGTGATCGCCCCACGCACCCCGGCGAAAGACGCGATCAGGATTTCTCGTGTGGTCCACGAACCAAACTCCATCGGCTTCTTCTTCAGGAAGCGGTTGCTGAACTTTTTCATCGTCCACAGCCAGCCGAAACGGACCAGCATCAGCGCCGCATATATCAGAATAATATCGGTAAACAGCATCCAGATTTCGACGTTAGGGTCGATTTCTGCTGCCATCAGCGACGTCTCCAGAATACCCGGCAGCTGCAGACCTAACAGCAGGAACACCATGCCGTTAAAGACAAATTCCAGCATCGCCCAGGTGCTGTTTGCACGCAGGCGCATTGCCAGCGGCGCACGGCGCATCACACCGGAGCGGGTGATGGTCATCCCGGCGGCAACCGCAGCGAGGATGCCCGAAACGCCAATATGTTCGGCAATCAGATAAGAAGCGAATGGCAGCAGGAACAGCAGGACGATCTGCGTCGCGGGTTCATCACCGCCCCAGCGGCTGAGGAATCGCAGCGAGCGACCATACAGCCAGCTCACCACAAAACCAGCGAGAATACCGCCAATGGCTACTTTCATAAATTCGACCGTTGCACCGCCAACGGTGAAGATCATCGTCCCCATCGCCACTGCTACGGCAAACTTCAACGACACCAGACCGGAGGCGTCATTCATCAACGCTTCGCCCTGCAAAATGCCCATGATTTTTTTCGGGATGCGCCCTTCGCCAACAATCCCGGAGAGCGCCACAGCATCGGTCGGAGAAAGCACCGCCGCCAGCGCAAAGGCAGGGATCAGCGGAATGCCCGGCACCACCCAGTAAATAAGGAAGCCAATGCCGACCACGGTGACCACCACCAGCGCCAGTGCGAGGCCGAAAATCTCTCGACCATGTTCAAGAAATTCACGGGTCGGCGTTTTCCAGCCATCAGCGAACAGCAACGGCGGGATAAACAAGACTAAAAAGAGTTCAGGATCAAACTCCACATGCAAACCAAACGTCGGCCACGCCAGTAGCGCACCGATGGCGATTTGCATAAGCGGAAGCGGGATCTGAAAGGGCATGACACGAGTGACCACCCCGGACAGCGAGACCACGAGGGTCATTATCAGTATGGTGAAGAAGATTTCCATGCGTTCCCTGTTTGCGATGTTTTTTATGATCTGAGAAAGACGTTATGCCTGAATTCTCATTTTTTCAGAATATCGCAAAAGCTCACACAATGTGCGGAGAAAATAAAAACGGGCAGCCATTGCCACCCGTTTTCAGAATCCGATGAAAGATTAGATAGCCCAGCCACCCGCATAGAAGGTCACCAGCGCCACGGCGATAACGACCGTACCGATATTCAACTTGCGCCATTCGCCGGAAACCAGACGACCAATCACCAGAGTCGCGAAGCCGATCATGATGCCTGTTACGATGTTACAGGTCAGCACGATGAATACAGCCGTAACCAGACCCGCCATCGCATCAACAAAATCAGCAAAGTCGATTTTCGCCACGTTGCTCAGCATCAGCAGGCCAACGTACATCAGCGCCGGAGCCGTTGCATACCCCGGAACGAGGTAAGAGAGCGGAGAGAGGAACAGAATCAGCAGGAACAGCACGCCAACGGTGATAGCCGTCAAACCGGTTTTACCGCCCGCCGCCGTACCCGCCGCAGACTCGATGTATACCGCTGCCGGAGCTGCACCCACCAGGCCAGAGAAAACGCTGCTCATGGAGTCAGTGGTCAGTGCTTTCCCACCGTCGATGATCTGCCCATCTTTATCCAGCAGGTTCGCCTGGCCGGCGACGGCACGGATAGTTCCGGTGGCATCAAATACTGCCGTCATCACCAGCGCCAGAACGCTTGGCAGGACTACAGGATTCAGCGCGCCCATAATGTCCAGGCTGCCAATCAGTGAGTTGCCGTTTTCATCGCTCAATGAAGGCATGGCGAAAACGCCGGAGAAATGGACGTTAGGATCGAAGATCAAACCGACAATTGAGATACCGATAATGGTCAGCAGAATGCCACCAGGGACTTTCAGTTTTTCCAGGCCGATGATCACCGCCAGACCTACCAGTGACATAATCACCGGGAAGGTCGCGAAATCACCCAGCGCAACGGGCAGACCATCAAGCGGGTTTTTAATCACCAGACCGACACCGTTAGCGGCAATGAGCAGCAGGAACAGACCGATACCAATCCCCGTGCCGTGCGCCACACCGTGAGGCAAGTTGCGCAAAATCCAGCTACGGATACCCGTGGCAGAAATTACCGTAAACAGCACACCCATCAGGAACACGGCACCCAGCGCGACAGGTACGCTAATATGTTGCCCCAGCACCAGGCTGAATGCGGTAAACGCCGTCAGGGAGATGGCGCAACCAATCGCCAACGGCAGATTAGCCCACAGACCCATCACGATAGAACCGAGTCCGGCAACCAGACAGGTTGCAACGAAAACTGCCGCAGGCGGGAAGCCTGCTTTACCCAACATACCTGGAACGACGATGACCGAGTAGACCATCGCCAGAAACGTTGTTAACCCGGCAACCACTTCCTGACGGACAGTGCTTCCACGTTGTGAAATTTTAAACCAGGCGTCGAGTGAACCGCCGGTACGCGCTGATGGCGTAGACATAAGAAAACATCCCCTGAGAGTTTAATTTTCGTCAAGATGCGTGGCGGACAATCCCCTGCCAGCGAAACGTTATCTTCCTGCTCCAGGTTTGCGACAATTTGCTGCGTCGCAAAAAAGCAAACGTTTAGCTCCGCGCATACAAAACGGGTGGTAAAAAAAGCAAACGATTATCCGGCGATCATAGCGGCTTTTTCAACCGAAGTTTGCTGCTTTTTTCTCTTTTATTGTCTTGACGATGAAAAACCAGGCAATTGATGCGCAAACGTTATCGTCGGTGCGCAAGATTGCAGCGTTATCGAGCCGTATACCGTTCAGGATTGCGATAAAAAATCGTCTGAGATGACAAAAATATTGCGGTTAAAAAGTATACTTTTACACTGGCGAAGAAACGTCGGTGACATACAATTAAAGCATCAACACCAACCGGAACCTCCACCACGTGCTCGAATGAGGTGTGTTGACGTCGGGGGAAACCCTCCTGTGTACCAGCGGGATAGAGAGAAAGACAAAGACCGGAAAACAAACTAAAGCGCCCTTGTGGCGCTTTAGTTTTGTTCATCTTCCAGCAAGCGTGCGCCGGTACCTTCTTCTCCTAAGCGGTCGCCCGGGTTACGCAACGGGCAATCACTGCGCGAAAGGCAGCCACAACCAATACATCCGTCCAGTTCGTCACGCAGCGCCACTAAGGTATGAATGCGCCGATCCAACTCTTCTCGCCATTGGGACGAAAGCTGTTTCCACTCTTTCGCACTTAACGTATGCCCTTCGGGCAACACGCCAAACGCTTCACCAATGGTCGCCAGCGGAATGCCAATACGCTGAGCAATTTTGATAATTGCAACATATCGCAACACATCACGTTTATATCGCCGCTGATTGCCGCTGTTACGGATACTGGTAATCAACCCTTTACTTTCATAGAAATGCAGCGCCGATACCGCCACACCGCTGCGTTTCGCCACTTCGCCGGGGGTTAGCAGCGCTTTAATGCGGGGTAATTTCTTTTCCATAAATCGCTTTACCTCAAGTTAACTTGAGGAATTATACTCCCCAACAGATGAATTAACGAACTGAACACTGAAAAGAGGCAGATTTATGTCCCATCAGAAAATTATTCAGGATCTTATCGCATGGATTGACGAGCATATTGACCAGCCGCTTAACATTGATGTAGTCGCAAAAAAATCAGGCTATTCAAAGTGGTACTTGCAACGAATGTTCCGCACGGTGACGCATCAGACGCTTGGCGATTACATTCGCCAACGTCGCCTGTTACTGGCCGCCGTTGAGTTGCGCACCACCGAGCGTCCGATTTTTGATATCGCAATGGACCTGGGTTATGTCTCGCAGCAGACCTTCTCCCGCGTTTTCCGTCGGCAGTTTGATCGCACTCCCAGCGATTATCGCCACCGCCTGTAGTTTTATTGCCCGCGCGTTAACTCCCGCGCGGGTAATTGCTCCATCCATTGCATAAACACCTGCGGCGGCATCGCCTTCGCAAAGAACCATCCCTGGCAATAGCGCACGCCGCGTTTGCGCAGCCAGTTAACCTGCTCCTCAGTTTCGACGCCTTCAGCGATCGTTTTTAACCCCAGGCTGTGCGCCAGCTCGATGATGTGTTCCGCAATCAAATGACTGGTTTTGTGGGTGGTCAGCGTTTCAACAAACGATTTATCGATTTTCAAAATATCGACATTCAATGATTTAAGGTTATGCAAGTTAGAGTAGCCAATACCAAAATCATCAATTGCCACTTCGTAACCTGCCTGGCGGAAAGCCAGAATAATCGGCGTCATTTTGTCAACATCAAGAAATGCATGCTCAGTCACTTCAAATTTAATTTGCTGCGGACGCACCGCGTATTGCTCTGTTTTCTGATTGATTCGCGCTATCAACCGTGACGTATGAAAATCGGAGGCCGACAGGTTAATAGAAACATAGCGATCTGCATGTGTTGCCAGGTAATCGCCCAGATCGCGGAAGACATTATCAATAACATAATCAGTTATCTGTTCTATCATCCCCTCCTTTTCTGCCAGCGGAATAAACTCTGCCGGATTCATTATTTGCCCCTGCTCACCAAGCCAACGTAACAACGCTTCAGCGCCGATACATTTTTCTGTTTTGATATCGATTATTGGCTGGTAATAAAGACAAAGTTGATGTTTTTCGAGGGCGCGTTGCAATTTACGTTTGGGAGATAAATAGTTTTGTCGAATACGTAGCCAGAGTAATAGCAGAACAAGACTCCCCAAAATACCGGCGGGCAACGCAAAAATAAGATGATTATAAAAATGGGTTATAAGACGTTGATATGAAGTCGCAACAATGGCTGCAATTGGGCGTTTTGTCGAATAAACTGTCGCATATAAATAGCCATTTCTTTGTACGGTTAAATCCTTCAAATGAATCAGCGGAGAAAACGTTGCTGCCGAGGCCTCTTTGCTTAACGAGAAAAAGGTTTTCGTCACCGTATCATACACACCCCATTGCAATGTCGGATCATCAGACATCACTTCACTCCAGAAGAGAGGGTTGATAACTGCCACATAATTTCCCCGCTGCATATAGGTCATTTTATAGCCAGAGAAAAAAGGCGTATCGCGGTAATAATAGATAGAAACGTTAGGTTCACGCTTATAATCGGCCGGTGCAATCGTATAGCCGTTTACAGGCGCTATCAGCGATGAGCATAAAAAATGGTTATCACGGGCATAGATCAATTCATTAATATAAAGATAGCCACGAATAATATTCAACATTCGCTTTTGATGGGCTGGAGTGCAAACTTGCCCCTGATAGCGTTCAGCTGCATCGCTCACTAAATCTGCCTGGCGAATGACCAGCTCGGATTTATCCAGTGCCAGTTGAGCAAAGGTTCGGAGCTGATTATTCACTTCTGATTTTGCCCAAAGGAAGGCAATCCATAGCGAAAGAATGATGGGAAAGAGAACTAAAAAGATAATGCCCGGCAACGCCAGTAATTGGTGTCGTGCACGATGACTCATTGCTATCAATTTCCTGCCTGTTTATACCCGGCCATTGTAAGGTGAAAACCCTGGGTACCGACGTCTTTAGATAAATCTTACGGTATAAATAGCACTTTTGCCTGATTTGAAATTGATACCTTTCTAATCGTCACCTGGATGAAAATAATTCATTGATATTCAAAATTAATTTCCTACAGGAATGCAGAGGCGGCGGGAAGATATGCCCTTAATGCCACTGAAAAACCACATAATCTGTACAGCAATAAAAGTCACGGCCTAATATGGCTAACAAACAATCAATTGTGATATAGTTCACAAAATTAATGAAACAAACAGAGTGTTTCATTTTTGTGTTCTGCAAGCCCCGCGATAGCCAGAGTGTACCACGCCTCCCGTGAACAACGCCGCGCTGTCCAGGGCATCGGCTCTTTTCAGAGGAATTGTTTGATGGCTACCCTCACCACTGGCGTGGTTCTTCTTCGCTGGCAACTTCTTAGTGCCGTAATGATGTTTCTGGCCAGCACACTCAACATCCGTTTTCGTCGGTCTGATTATGTCGGGCTTGCGGTGATCAGCAGCGGTCTGGGCGTTGTTTCCGCCTGTTGGTTCGCAATGGGGTTGCTTGGCATCACAATGGCGGACATCACCGCTATCTGGCATAACATCGAGTCGGTGATGATAGAAGAGATGAATCAGACACCGCCACAATGGCCAATGATTTTGACCTGATACGTAGAAGCCTCCATAACGGAGGCTTCTTTTTTATGGCTGGCAGATGCTTTAATCATCCACCTTAAAACAATATAACCTATTGTTTTAATGACAAATCAGAACGGAATGTCATCATCAAAGTCCATCGGCGGCTCGTTAGACGGCGCTGCCGGAGCGGACTGCTGCGGGCGAGACTGCGCGCCGCCGCTGAACTGATTGCCACCCTGCGGCTGCTGAGGCTGACCCCAACCGCCCTGCGGCTGACCACCACCGATATTACCACCTGCCGGAGCGCCACCACCCTGACGACCACCCAGCATCTGCATGGTGCCGCCAACGTTCACCACGACTTCTGTGGTGTAGCGATCCTGACCGGATTGATCGGTCCATTTACGGGTACGCAGCTGACCTTCGATATAAACCTGAGAACCTTTACGCAGATATTCGCTGGCCACTTCTGCCAGTTTGCCGAACAGCACAACGCGGTGCCATTCAGTCTGCTCTTTCATCTCGCCGGTCGCTTTATCACGCCAGGATTCGGAAGTAGCCAGCGTAATGTTGGCAACTGCGCCACCATTTGGCATGTAGCGTACTTCCGGGTCCTGACCCAGATTACCAACGAGAATAACCTTGTTTACGCCTCTGCTGGCCATGTTCGTGTCTCCTGAAAAAAAATCGTTCTGAATAAGTGTAAACGCGCGATTGTACCATTACCAATAGCGCTTTTACTATGTTGTGACCTCGGTTCCGGGAAACAAACCTGGCCAGACATTGTTACACAACACTCCGGGTAATGCATTCCAATACTGTATATTCATTCAGGTCAATTTGTGTCATAATTAACCGTTTGTGATCGCCGGTAGCACCATGCCACCGGGCAAAAAAGCGTTTAATCCGGGAAAGGTGAATGGATAAGATCGAAGTTCGGGGCGCCCGCACCCATAATCTCAAAAACATCAACCTCGTTATCCCCCGCGACAAGCTCATTGTCGTGACCGGGCTTTCGGGTTCTGGCAAATCCTCGCTCGCTTTCGACACCTTATATGCCGAAGGGCAGCGCCGTTACGTTGAATCCCTTTCCGCCTACGCGCGGCAGTTTCTGTCACTGATGGAAAAGCCGGACGTCGATCATATTGAGGGGCTTTCTCCTGCCATCTCAATTGAGCAGAAATCGACGTCTCATAACCCGCGTTCTACGGTGGGGACAATCACCGAAATCCACGACTATTTGCGTTTGTTATTCGCCCGCGTTGGCGAGCCGCGCTGTCCGGACCACGACGTCCCGCTGGCGGCGCAAACCGTCAGCCAGATGGTGGATAACGTGCTGTCGCAGCCGGAAGGCAAGCGTCTGATGCTACTCGCGCCAATCATTAAAGAGCGCAAAGGCGAACACACCAAAACGCTGGAGAACCTGGCAAGCCAGGGCTACATCCGTGCTCGTATTGATGGCGAAGTCTGCGATCTTTCCGATCCGCCAAAACTGGAACTGCAAAAGAAACATACCATTGAAGTGGTGGTTGATCGCTTCAAGGTGCGTGACGATCTTACCCAACGTCTTGCCGAGTCATTTGAAACCGCGCTGGAGCTTTCCGGTGGTACCGCGGTAGTGGCGGATATGGACGACCCGAAAGCGGAAGAGCTGCTGTTCTCCGCCAACTTCGCCTGCCCAATTTGCGGCTACAGTATGCGTGAACTGGAGCCGCGACTGTTTTCGTTTAACAACCCGGCGGGGGCCTGCCCGACCTGCGACGGCCTTGGCGTACAGCAATATTTCGATCCTGATCGAGTGATCCAGAATCCGGAACTGTCGCTGGCTGGTGGTGCGATCCGTGGCTGGGATCGCCGCAACTTCTATTATTTCCAGATGCTGAAATCGCTGGCAGATCACTATAAGTTCGACGTCGAAGCGCCGTGGGGCAGCCTGAGCGCGAACGTGCATAAAGTGGTGTTGTACGGTTCTGGCAAAGAAAACATTGAATTCAAATACATGAACGATCGTGGCGATACCTCCATTCGTCGTCATCCGTTCGAAGGCGTGCTGCATAATATGGAGCGCCGCTATAAAGAGACGGAATCCAGCGCGGTACGCGAAGAATTAGCCAAGTTTATCAGCAATCGCCCATGCGCCAGCTGCGAAGGAACGCGTCTGCGTCGGGAAGCGCGCCACGTGTATGTCGAGAATACGCCGCTGCCTGCTATCTCCGACATGAGCATTGGTCATGCGATGGAATTCTTCAACAATCTCAAACTCGCAGGTCAGCGGGCGAAGATTGCAGAAAAAATCCTTAAAGAGATCGGCGATCGTCTGAAATTCCTCGTTAACGTCGGCCTGAATTATCTGACGCTTTCCCGCTCGGCAGAAACGCTTTCTGGCGGTGAAGCACAGCGTATCCGTCTGGCGAGCCAGATTGGTGCGGGCCTGGTTGGCGTTATGTACGTGCTGGACGAGCCATCTATCGGCCTGCACCAGCGCGATAACGAGCGCCTGTTGGGTACGCTTATCCATCTGCGCGATCTCGGTAATACCGTGATTGTGGTGGAGCACGACGAAGACGCAATTCGCGCCGCTGACCATGTGATCGACATTGGCCCGGGCGCAGGTGTTCACGGCGGTGAAGTGGTCGCAGAAGGTCCGCTGGAAGCGATTATGGCGGTGCCGGAGTCGTTAACCGGACAGTACATGAGCGGTAAACGCAAGATTGAAGTGCCGAAGAAACGCGTTCCGGCGAATCCGGAAAAAGTGCTGAAGCTGACAGGCGCACGCGGCAACAACCTGAAGGACGTGACGCTGACGCTGCCGGTGAAAGGAAAGGAGGAATCGGTATGATCCGCGCTTTGGTCGGGGACGATGAAGAAAATATCCGCAAGGGCTTAATCCGTCAGATCGAATCGCTGGATCTGGGAATTCAGGTGGTCGCGGCTGCGGAAAACGGCCGGCAGGTCATGGAATACTATGAGAAGATGACGCCCGATCTGCTCGTTCTGGATATCAACATGCCGCTGATGAGCGGGCTGGAGTGTATCGAACAAATCCGCGCGCAGGATCCCGACTGCGTGATTCTGATTCTTTCCGGCTACGATCATTTCAGCTATGCCCAGAAAGCGATCCAGCATCACGTCGATTTCTATTTGTTGAAGCCGGTGGAGG
>ERZ773185.2129-NODE-2129-length-13329-cov-3.473708_pt1 | contig 13329 bp, 14 predicted proteins | sample MGYA00580531_ERZ773185 | MGnify/ENA primary metagenome ERZ773185 (study PRJEB29015, sample SAMEA2737799) | human gut metagenome | biome: human gut; feature: human-associated habitat; material: faeces | place: China | collected 2012 ...
GTCGCCGAGGTGCCCGCCATTGCGATGTCCAGGATTTCGGCGGCGTTGACCTCGCGCATGGCGCTGCCGTCGTAGGCCAGCACCGGCAGGAACTTGATGAACTCGCCGACCTTACGCTCGGGGCTGCTCTCCGAGACGGACAGGCGGCACGAGTAGTCCGACACCATGGCAAGCGCGCGGTCCAGCGCGAAGTCAAACACGTAGCACTCGCGCTTGAGAATCTCGGTCTCGCCGGCCTCGGTCTTGGTCGTCCAGGGGCTCTGCACGCGGAAGGCGGTCTGGAAGTAGGTCTCGGGGCTCTTGAGGTTACGCAGCATCAGCACGCCGCTCCAGGGCTTCACGGTGACGCCGGTGGTGAGCTTGCCGCATGACAGCGTGATGGTCTTGGTGGCCAGAGGGTCGCCCATCGCGCGGCGCACGGGGTCCACGGCCTCGACGCCCATGCCGGCGGCGCTGCCCGCCGCCACGATGACCCTGTAGTCGTGGAAGAACGTGTTCTGGCGCTCGGCGAGAAGGTTCGCCATCGCCTCACAGGAGGCCACGTTGGGTAAAAACCATAGCGTGTGGGTCAGCGTGCCCAAAAGGCGCGTGTCCGAGAAGGGCATCGGCGGCTTCTCAGCGCCCCTCTTGAGATCATCAACGGCGGTCTCGGCCGAGGAACCGCGGATGAGGTCGAGCCACTTCTGGACGTAGTCCTTGCACTTGAAGTGCGCGTCGGCGCCGTGCCCCTCGGCGGAGAAGAACACGTTGAGGTCGAACTCGTCGAACTCGCCCTGGCGCGCGATTCGCGTGATGGAGTCGGGCACCTTGTAGGTCATAAGCACCATGCGCGGAAGCGACTCGTAGGGGTTGTCCGAGCCGACCCAGGCCTCCTTGGCCGACTGCTCGTCGGAGTAGGTCCAGTTGAAGACCTGCTCCTCGATGAACTCGCCGGAGTTGAGGGCGCGGAAGGGCGTGCCTGAGAGGTAGAGGTAGAACTTGGACTGGATGGGCAGCCACGTCTCGTCGAGGGCGTTGCCCCTCGTCGCCGCGTCGGCGTCGGCCTCGGCGGACTCCACGGCCTCGTCCTCATCCGCGTCCCGGAAAAGCGATTTGGCAGTGTCCTTCCACGCGCCGAAGTGATACTCGTCAAAGACCACGAGATCCCAGCTCTCGAGGTGAACCCACTCGTTGTGAGCCTTGATGCCACCAGTCGCAGGATTTACGCCCAGGAAGTCCTGGAAACTGCCGAAGCACACGATGGGGCGCGTCGGGTCGCACTCCTCATAGGTCCTAACATCGTGAGCAACAAACTGCCAACCCTCGAAGTCGACATGGCACTCCAAGTCCTCCTGCCACGCCGCCTCGACGGCAGGCTTGAAGGTGAGGACGAGCACGCGCTTCATGCTCATGCGCTTGGCGAGCTCGTAGGTGGCGAACGTCTTGCCGAAGCGCATCTTGGCGTTCCACAGGAACTTGGGCTGGTCGTGGCTGCTGGGCTCAAGGCAGCGCTCGAAGTAGGTCTGCGTCTTCTCGACGGCGGCGCGCTGCTCGGGGCGCATCTTGAAGTCCTCGGTGCGCTGGCTCTCGTAGTCGGCGCGGTCGCGCACCTCCAGCCACGCGTTGCGCACGTCGTCGGCCGTGCAGCGGTACCATTCGCCGCCGACGTTCTCGAGGCCGTTACGCTCCAGGCGCCTGTGGACGTCGTGGTCCATGAACGAGGTGCCGTCGGGGCGCATCGCGCTCTCAACGAACACGATCTCGTAGGGCTTGCCCTCGCCGGGCTGGATCACCGGGAACTGCTGCGCCACGCGCCGCTCGACGTCACGCCTCGTGTAACCGACCTTGAGCAGACCCGCGTGGTCAGGGTTCATGTCGCGGTAGGCGTAGACGGAGGGGTGGACGTCCGGGCGTTGGGGGAAGTAGGAATGACGATCCATTAGTCAGCCTCCGCCAAGCCGATACGCGAGTCGATGTACTCCCATTCTTCCTCGTCTATTCCCCAAAGCTCAATTAAACGTTCATCTGTATAAACGCCTTCGAATTTATCAAGGCAAGGGACGAAACAGTACTTCTTCTTCGTTACATCCTGTGAGACAACAGCCTGCAACAGCAGGAACCTAACTATCTTTGTGAACAAGTAACTTTTGAATGATTCGATTTCTTCCAACGTGTCGGCTGAATAGGCAACGAGGAAAGATTCCGTGCAGCACTCACCTGGAGCCGCAATACGCGTATTGGCGTCGTAGTAGAACTTCACGGGTTTTGAGAAATCAGTTTGTCCTGCAATAGGGGAACGCGGAACAAGAAACTTCCACTTATCAAGCAGGTTCGAGTTATCTTGCACATCATTCGGATCGGCAAACTTCTTGCCGATCCTCTGGATAAAGTAGCACGGAATACCGGTCGTTTTTGGCTGATAGAACGTTCTTAAACCAAAGGGCTTGGAAGGAGACACGACCTCGTCCATATATTTGCCCTTGTGAACGCTTCTGACCTTACGAACGATGTCCACCGCACGATTGTTACGAATGAAGATAGGAAATTCGTCTAGCGGACGCTCGACAATATAGCCAGGATTAGTGCTCACGTTTTCAATTGAGCACTCTCCAGAGTTATCACGATCCCACAGGAAATAGCAAACTCCACCCGCTATATCAACACCCGGGAAGGCGTCTTTATCACGCTCAAAGTCAACGATAGCTCTGATTCTCTTATCTTGAAGCATCTCGGCTCGAAAGCCATCAAGGCCTCTTCCGCCGGCAAACCACCGAGCCGGAATAATCATTGAGATATACCGGGGGTTGAGCTTCTTGGCTTGTTCAACAAACTTATCGTAAATGGGCATGGCTGAAGCGCTGTTGCCACCGTCGCTCAGCTGGTAGGGCGGGTTACCCACGATGACATCGAATTTCATGTTGTAGATCCTCTCGGGGACATCAGTGTGGATGAGCTCGTAGGCGTACGTCTCGAGGTCCTTCGAGCGCTTGTACTCCCTCTCGGACGCCCCGCAGTACTTGCACCTGCCGTTCGCCCACGTATGAGGGATGTTGCGGAATCGCACGTTACCATCGGCGTCGTCGAACCTCGACACGCTGAAGATGCCGTTCGGGTACTTGGAGCAGTAGAGGCTGCGTCGGCTAAGCAGGCTCGTCAGCTCGGTGACGGCGATGCCGTAGAGCTGCTCGTGCATGATGTGGTCGACGCGCTCCTGCAGGTCGGGGTAGACCGGCTCCAGGCCCTTGATGAAGCGCTTCGCCGCCTCGCGCAGGAACACGCCGCTCTTGCAGAACGGGTCGAGGATCTTGACGTCCGGGTCGCTCCACAGCTCCGCAGGCAGCATGTCGAGCACGCGGTTAGCCAGCTCGGGCGGGGTGAACACCTCGTCGTTCGAAAGGTTCGCGATGCAGCTAAGCACGTCGGGGTTGTAGGCGCGCGCAAGAAGGCTAGCCATTCCTCTGCACCTCCCAGTAGTTGACGGGCGGGTACTCGCGCACCGCCGACGGGATGTACGCCTGAGTCTCCTCGTCGTACTCCCAGTCGGTCACCATGCTGCCGCTCTCGCCGAACAGCGACGGCTGCTCGGCGTGGCCCTCAAGGAGCTCGCTCAACAGATAGTCGCGGCGCTTGACCTTGTCGCCGGTGACGACGGACCACTCCGCGAACGTGATGGGATCGCCACTTGCGTCCTTGAGCGTCAGCGCATCGCCGCAGAGGATGTTCTTCTCCAGCACATAGCGCACCGCGTCGAGGAAGAGGAGTTCAACGGCGCCCTTGATGGCCGCCCTGGACTCGCTCTCGACGATGTCGTAGAGGCGCTCACGGCACTCGCGCGCGTTGTCCTCGAGGATGTCTACGCCGTAGATGCTGGCCACGGCCACGAAGGCGTATCGCATGTACTCGCCGGGGCTCTTGCGGTAGAGGCTCGCGACCACGACGAGCTTGCGGCGCAGCACCTCGGCCAGGAAGTTGCCATCGCCGCACGCGGGCTCCAGGAAGCGGCTCTCGATGCGCTCCGTCTCCTGCTTGACCATGTCCAGCATGGCGTTCACCTCGCGCTCGTTGGTGAATACCTCGCCATGCTCCTGCACGCGCTGCTTTGATTTGACCTGTGCGGACAATTCCGCTCCTAAGGAAATAGCCAGATACGGACAAAAGGACGCATATGCGCCCCGTCATTTTTTGCATTATATCAACCGAGCCGGACAGCCCTTACAGCACGAAACGTCCGCCGCAAGGCCCCTCTCGGTAGAGAAGTCGATGACCCGCAGTGCAATAATGCGAGCGTAAGGCTCTGGAAGGAAGGCCATATGGACACCTGGATGATCCGCGCGGGTCGCGGCGGCGTATACGCAAAGAGCTGGGTCGAGACCGGCATCGTCGGTATCGGCTGGGACTTCGACGGCGCAGACATCGCCTCTATGTCGCATGATCAGCTCCGCCAGGCCTATGCGGGCGCGCATCCGGACTACAGCGCAGGCAAGGTCGGGCAGGCCGCCAGCCAGACAGCCAAGTTCGCACACGATATCGCCAAGGGCTCGACCGTGGTCACCTACGACCCAGAGGAGCGCCTCTACCACATCGGCAAGGTCACCGGAGCGTGCGTGCCCACGGACGAGATCGACGGCGTTACCTACAGGCGCGCCGTCGAGTGGAAGCGCACCGCCCCGCGCGACCTTCTCGCCACGTCATCGCGCAACAGCCTGGGCAGCCTCACCACCATCTTCGGCATCTCGCCCGAAGTCGCCTCGGACCTCAACCATGCCGCGGGATCTCCAAAGAACGCACCGGCATCGGACGAGGCCGTCTCCGACTCCGATGACGATGAGGCGCGCTTCGCCACCTACGACGACGGCATCGAGCGCATCAAGGACCGCGCGCTTTCGCTCGGCTGGGACGAGATGGAGCAGCTCGTGGCTGGCCTTCTGCGCTCCATGGGGTATCACGCAGATGTCACGCCAAAGGGACCCGACGGAGGGCGCGACGTCGTAGCGTCGCCCGATCCGCTGGGCCCGGAGTCGCCGCGCATCATCGCCGAGGTCAAGCATCGCAAGGGGCCCATGGGCGCTCCTCAGGTCCGCGCGTTCATTGGCGGCCTTCGCGCCGGCGACCGCGGGCTCTACGTCTCCACGGGTGGCTTCACCAAGGAGGCCCGCTACGAGGCCGACCGCGCCAACGTCCCAGTGCGTCTGCTCGACCTCGACGGGCTCGTGAAGCTCTACGTTGACTCCTACGACAATGCCGACGCGGAGACCCGCTCTCTGCTGCCGCTCACCCGCATCTGGTGGCCAGCATAAGGGGAAGGTGGTCCAATGGGTAATTACTACTGCACAAACTGTGGCGCTGACCTTGAATGCCAGCTCGGATTCGATCCTGAAAGCGATTATTGGACCTGCGACATATGCGGGCAGGAGCTCTATGGCGAGGGGTCCGAAGCGGACGCGAGCCTCAACTATCCAGGCGTTATTTGGCACTGCGACGATTGCGGGGCCATCTTGAACAAGCAAGACGGCTTTGATGACGGGCTCTCTATCTGGATATGCGAAGAGTGCGGCCATGTTAACGACATTGATGAAAGCCAGATCCTTGACAATAGCAGCGGCCCATTAGATGGCGTCGTTAATCTTATGGACTCAATTTGCAATCTGACGGAGACCGTTGCCTCGGTCCATAAGAGCCTCAACGATAAAAATAATCATGCCATCGATAGCGGACATAGAGAATGCGAATCAGGCACTTCTGTCCCAAGTAGGGAAGATAGCACGTCGACACAACCCGCAAAAGCAGAACCAGAGCAACAGGTCAGCCGCAAAGGCGTCTTTATTAAAAAGCTGTTGTTTGTCGTCATTCTATTTGTCTACCTGATAGGTGTTATCGTTTTCCCAATCGAAGGCACTGCAGTGTGTGAGGCGCTGGTTCAGACCATCGGAGCTTGGTTTAACCTCACCGCCAGAATCGTTCGGGGCATTATCGAATTCATAGTCAGTCTATTTAGCAACTAAACTCGCAGCCAACATTCGATACGCCACCTCAGAAGCGCGTCAACGGCCGGATAATAATTACCAAGTCAACACGCCACACCCAAGGACGGCATCCATACCAGAAGACGAGCTCGCTCACACCGACAGCCCCGACGAGCGCAGGGGCCCTCGCCGAAAGCCTTGCCGATCTCGAACTGACTCCCGTTGGGTCAGACAAAGTCGAGCTCACCCGAGCGGACGCCGTCAAGTTGCCGTTAGGAGAGATGACCTCGCTCGGGGTGGGACTCTCGTCTCTCTCCAAGGTCGGCGAGCAGCTGTACCGGGTGAAGCTCCCCGCTGGGGCAACGCTCAAGTAGGCAAAGGACGGGCTCTTCTCCAGCTCTGCGGTCCTTTCCAACGGCTCCTCGGCCCAGGGATAGTTCAAACCAGTAGGGTCCAGTCTGCCCTTTGACCCCGTCACGGTCGCCGCCGCAGTGGCGATGGCGCAAGTCAACCAGAAGCTCGATGGCATCCAGGCCGCCGTGGACGAGATGTTGACCACCTGCGCACAAAGGACAAGGCCGCCGACCTTGCCGCGCTTGATGATCTCAAGGCAATTCTCGATGAATACCGCTGCAACTTGGACAATGCGCAGTTCAAGCACCTCAAGCTCGCCCTTGTCCAAGACGTCAACAGCCACGCCCAAAAGCGTATCCGCGAGCTGCGCGGCCACCTCTCCGAGGCCAACCACAAGAAGGGGCTGCTTGAGCTGCGTGGACAGGCGGAAGACGCCGCCGTGGCCATCCTTGACGACCTCAAGGACTACCAGCTTGCCGTCTACCTGTACTCGTTCTCCTCGTTCCTTGGAGTCATGCTCCTTGAGAACTACGACGCGGGCTACCTCACAATGAAGGCCGAGGACATCCGGGAGAAGGTGTGCGAATACCGCAAGGCCTACACTGCGTGCTTTGACGCCATTAAGTCGCGCAACAGGGAGACGCTCGACAGTCTTGTTCTTGGCGGCATTTCTGCCGGTCTGAGCGGCCTCGGGCACCTGATGGAGATGACGATCCTTTCCGACGCCACGGACATCGACGAGGCCCTTGCAGATGCGGCCCGCGGCATCGGCGACTTCAACGACAGCGAGAACGACCGACTCGTTCATCTTCTGATACGGGCATAGGACCCCGGCATCGGGCCGCTTGCCGAGAGCATCGACGCCGTGAACCGGGTCTACAACCGGCCGTATCAGGTTCTTACGGACGGCGAGAACGTCTACGTCCTGCCCGAGGAGGAAGCAGAGCGGTAGGTGCGGGGATGCCCCCTACGCAAGCACCGCTTTTTGAGCTTGAGCAGACGGTCTGCCGGGATGCGGAGCCTGAGCAAGGCGCTCTTCTACGCTTTCCACGGCGACCATGCGCGTGGAGCCATCCTTCCAGGAGGCAAGCTGCCCGGTCGAGCACATCTGAGCGACGCGGGCGGTCGATACGCCAAGCGCCTTTGCAGCCTGGGCAGACGTCATCGCAGGGGCGTCGGAGAGTTCCACGCTTGCGGCAACGGCAACCACCCATCCGCCCTCTCGCGGTTCATGGCCCACGGTGCCCCCAGGAAGGGCGTAGCCATGCAGCAACGAATCGAACGCGCTTGCCCGCAGCCAATCGGCGGCCATGGCAACCGCCTCCTCACGGGTCTTGCCCTCGGTACCGCCATCCATATCAAACGGGACGGCGAGGCAGCCACCCTCATCCGCAACGATCTCAAACTCCCTGACGAATAGCATTCCAGCTCCCCTCTCCGCCCAAGACCGCAGCTTTCGTAGGCCCGTGAAAAAGTCAACTAGACAAAGCTGATGCGCAGCTTACGGCCAAGCCCCCGAGCAATCTTCTCAAGCGTCTCAACCGAGGGATTTCCATTGCCGTTTTCAAGCCTGCACAAGTTCGACTGTTTAAGGCCGCTTCGCTCAGCAAGCTCCTTCTGAGTCAGCCCCTCGGCAAGACGAGCCTCAACAATGCATCGCATGACCTCTCGCTCAGGCTCCTGAGCGTCCCATTCTCGCTTGAAGTCTGGGTTCTCGAGTTCTCGAGCGAGATGCTCTCTGAAATCACTCATTTCTGCCCATCCAATCCTTTCTAAGTCGCAAGGCCCGCTCAATCTCGCATCGCGGCGTCCTTTGGGTCTTCTTAACAAAACCATTCGTGACGATGGCTCGATAATCATCCGCAAAGAAATAGAGAAGCCGCGTGATGTTCGAGCCAAAGACCGCCCTTAGCTCATAGATGCCTTCCCTCAGATGCCTTCCGTACGGCATCGTCAGGAGAGGTCCATACTCCTCGAGCAGCTCTAACCGCCCAAATAACTTGGCGCGCATCTTGACGTCCAAAGCGTCCATGAAATCCGCGACCGGACAACTTCCCTTCTCGTCCTTGTAGTAGTCGACCTCGTACATCCTGCCTCCCTAACTTATCATATAAGATAACTTTCCACAAGAGCTGGTGGATGAACTATATCAAACTGAGTGAGAGACAATCTCATAATTCAATTGTGCTTTTATCGGTATGTGCTATATGAATATCAGATTATAATATTAGTCTCTCTTTATGATATTTATTTGGCAGTAGATTTACAGGTTGGAGCGCCAAGTTAAATTGGCTTCTCTTGAGAACGGACCATAAGGAGCGACAGTGGCTAGCACCCTATTGGAACTGAGAAGGCAAGCGGGGTTCAAAAACGCAAAGGACTTCGCGGCGGCCGAAGGCATTGCAGCCGCGACCTACGCCCGCTACGAGTCCGCTCCAGAGAAGATTCCCCTTAAGGCCGCCTGGCAGTTGGCGGATCGCTTTGGTGTATCCATCGACGCCATCGTGGGCAGAGAGCACATTGACGTGACCGAGCTCCGTGGCAAAATCCAAGACGGCTATGATGCCCTCTCCGAGCAGTCGCAGGCATCGCTGCAGGACTACCTGGCCTTCCTGACCCAGCGAGACGCCTGCGAGGACCGAAAGCGCGAGTCCGAGGAGCGCCGACACTGTGACGCGTTGTGCTACCGCCTTGAGCAGGTATTTCTCACCCATCTTGAGAATGAGGACCCAGAGCTCTTTGCCTTCGGTTCGGGCAAGCAATTGAGGGAGAAGTTCGAGGCATTTGTCGCCAAACGGGCCAAAGAGTATCAGGGGCCTGACGCTCGCGCCTCGGCCAGCCAGATCATGGCCGCCTACGACCGCGCTCACGGCACACTACAGGCCAGAGACCAGACCATTGACTACGCAGTCATCGACCTACGCAATCCCGATATTCGGGCAAAGTATGAGAGTGCGCAGGGGGACGCCAACCGCTAGCCACATGAGCCTACGTCATGTCACGCATCGCAGCCGCCAGGTCAATGCCCACAATGCACGTGGCTATGAGATACAGCCCCATCTGCGCCACTGCGATAATGGCCGGAACGCCAATGACGACCGCCGCGATGCCGATGATCAGCTTGAGGGGCCACCACGAGAAGCCCCCGTCGTTGGAGCTTGCGTTGCTCGCCGCCACGTTCGCCGGCCTAGGCACGATGCCCGCGACGGGCTGCTTCCTCACCGGGATGTCGTACAGGTAGGTCACGGCCGCGCAGTAGAAGCTCACGAGCTCGTCATCTGTGAAGGCCCAAATCGTCTCTAGCGCCCCTCGCCGGCCCGCAACACCTTGTGAAACACCACGGTGTGTCTGTCGTCGATGACGCGGTCCTTGTGGAAGTGGCCGTAGTACCAGTGCCTGAACTGCAGCTTGTCCTCAAGCTCGTCAAGGAAGTCGGTCAGGACGTCTGTCTGGGGGTTCATCCAGTTGGGGTCCGGGTGCAGCGTCTGGCTGAGGAAGCGGTTTGCGCAGGTGTGGGTCACCACGTAGTCCACCTTCCAGCCGTGGGCGGCAAGCGTCGCCCGCGCATGCTCGATCTCCTCCTCGCTGGGCAGCTCCTCGGGCCACCAGCTCTCTCCCGGGACGCGCCAGTCCTTGTCCACAGACGTGGCCCCACCAAAGGAGAAGACCGTCTCCCCGCCCAGGTCAAAGACCTCGCCGCGCATGAGGTGCCTGATGGGAGAGCGCCTGGTCAGGCGTTGGACGCGTCCGCCCTTCCACTCCTCCACCGGCCGCCTGGCCCAGTAGTCAAAGTGCTCGTGGTTACCGTCCACGAAGAGCGGATGCGGCAGGCGAGACTCCATCCACCGGACGTCTTCCTCCTCGCCAAAGCAGCCATCCGACGGGAAGCCAAAGTCACCCGCCACTATGACGTAGTCCTCTGCCTTGAGCCTGCTCCGGTTAGCGCGATGCCACGCCCTGAGCTCCTCGATCTCAAAGCCGCCGTGCAGGTCGCCCGTAACGTAGATTGCCACTCGTGCTCCCCTCTAGCCGTCAGTCAAAGTACTCATGCGCCTGGGGATAGTCGGGCATGGGCTCGCCACAGCGCTTGAGGTCGAGCTTCTGCCTCCTGCGGACAATCCTGCGGCACATCTTGGCGAACTTGGCATGCCCCTTTGGGCTGACGTGGTACTTGTGCGTCCAGACGCCCGTCACGCGGAAGGGTATGTCCTTCTTTGTCCTGCTCATCTCTGCTCCTCCGTTGCCGGGGGTCGTCCCACTCGCGCCAGTTGACGCGACCGCCGGACTCTGCGTCGTCAAAGAACGCCACGACCTCCTCGATGGAGACCGGGCGGTAGCCGTTGGCATCCACGCCCACGTCGTAGCGGAAGAGCCCACGGCCCTGGTTGCGCTCGTTGTACTCCGGCCTAGAGTGGATATGCCCGTGGAGCTGGATGCTGCCACGGCGCATGCCCTCCCAGTCCATGATGGGGTAGTGCGAGCAGACGAACCTGTGGCCCTCGTACTTGATCTTGGCGATGGGCGGCTCCAGGATGAACACACCATCCAGCTCCGGAACGGCCCAGTTGCGGTCATGGTTGCCCGGCACGAGATGGATCCTTCGGCAGGCGATGGACTGGCGGATGGCCAGGGCCTCGTCACGGCCGAGCCGGTACGAGAAGTCTCCCAGAATCCAGAGCTCGTCTCGCATGCCCACGCGTGCGTTGATGCTTGCCACCAGGGCTGCATGCCACTATTTGGTGACGCCGCGTTCTCTTGGCGGCGGGGCGTGGGTTGGAAGGCGCTAGCGAATCAGGGCTGTCCAACTCGTCTGACTCGTGGCACGCATGGCTGGCATCCGCTTGGACATCCTCGACCCCCTTTTGTCTTCCGCAGCCGAATTGCAAGTGGGGGCAGTATAGCGCACTTCCTCGCGGACGGAACCGCTTTTTCCAGCGAGAAGAACCTGCCGCCCAAACGGAAGAAGCCCGGACGGCATCACTGCCGCCCGGGCTTCTCGCCTATATAAGCCTTTGAACAACGTACGGGTTTGGGCCCTTCCTACTTCAGGTGCCCCACCTGCGGGCGGTTGAGGCGCCGCGACAGCACCAGCACCACGACGCCCAGCACCACCAGCGGCAGGCTCAGGCACTGGCCCATGGTGATGGGGCCAAAGAGGTAGCCCAGCTGCGCGTCCGGCACGCGGACGAACTCCACCAAGAAGCGGAAGACGCCATAGAGCACCAGGAACACGCCCATGAAGGTGCCCTGCGGGCGCGCCGGCCTGCGGCGGCTCAGGGCAAACAGCACGCAGAAGATGACCAGGCCCTCGAGCAGGGCCTCGTAGAGCTGCGAGGGGTGGCGGTACACGTTGCCGCCCGTCGGAAACATCACGCCCCACGGAAGCGACGTCTCCTTGCCCCAGAGCTCGCCGTTCACAAAGTTGGCGCAGCGGCCAAAGAACAGGCCCCACGGAGCTCCAATGACGCCCAGGTCACACACGGTGGGGATGGAGATGTGGTACATCCGGCACGCAATGGAGCCGCCCACCACGGCGCCCACAAACCCGCCATGGAAGCTCATGCCTCCCTGGTTGAGTGCAAATATCTCAAGCGGGTGCTCCAGATAGTAGCCCGCGCCATAGAACACCACGTAGAAGAGGCGCGCGCCGATGATGACGCCAAACGCCACGCCAATGACGATGCTCATGATGTCGTCGGCCGTAAGGTCAAGCTCCCAGCGGCGGGAGACGCGCCAGATCACCCAGGCGGCCAGCGCAAAGCCCGCCAGGTAGGCAATGCCGTACCAGCGCACGGAGAGCGGCCCCAGCGAGAAGGCCACCGGGTTCAGCGAGTGGTAGAGCTCGTTCAGAAACACGCCGGCCGCCTAGAGCATTGCGGGCTGGACGCGGGTCACGCCAGGGACATGCTCCATGAGGATGCGCTCGATGCCCTCGGACATGTCCATGGAGGAAAGCGGACAGCCGGCGCAGGCACCCTGCATCTCCAGCGTGACCACGCCCTCGTCGTTGACGTCGATGAGCTCGACGTCGCCGCCGTCGGCCTGCAGGCTCTGGCGGATGATGTCGAGGGTCTCCTCAAGAAGCTCGCGGTTGACAGCCATGGTGGCTCCTTTCGTCGCGCGACCGCCCAGCCGCGCGCTGATCTTGCGCAGGCGAGAAGCCCGTGCGGTCCATACGTCACGTGCCACGCGCGGCTTGCGCGCGCGGCCCAAAGTCACATGTTACCCAATGCCCGCAAAGAGGTGACCGGAGGTGGCCCCGGCAAGGCGCGCCGCAGGACGGCGCCCGGCCTTGGCCGCCGCGATGGCGCGGCAGACGCGCTCCACCGCAAACGTGGTCTCCTTGGGGCCAAGCAGGGTGCAGTCGGCAAGGAGCCAGCGGACGCCGGCCTCCACCAGCTGGTCTGCCTGGGGCGTGGCGTCAAGCGGGTGCGCCGCCCAGATGCGGGAGCGGCCGTTGACGTCTGTGCGGACGGGCAGCAGGTTGCCGTCGATGTCCTTGAGGGAGAGGCGACGTGCGCGCTGCGGGCACTTCTCGCAGTTGTGGACGCAGCGGCCCAGGGCCTGCAGGACGCAGTGCTCGCTCGTCATGGCGCGCTCGCGGCCCAGGACCGAGAGGCCCACCGGGACGCTGGCCGCGCGGGCAAGCTCGCAGGCCTCCTCCAGGGTGAGCTCGCAGGAGAGCCAGACCGCCTTGGCGCCGGCGGCCTCCATGGCCAGAAGCGCGCTCTTGTTGTGGACGGGAATGCACGGGCGCACCTCGGCCTCGGCGCCCCGCTCGGCGGCAAGGGCCAGCTCGGAGATGTTGCCCACGGCCACGGGCTCGCCCTGGCGGACCCACGGGTCAAGGCGGGCGTGGTCGGCCTCGCGGCAGACCTCGTCCAGCCAGGGGATGACGCCCTCGGGCCAGTCTCCGCGGGCCAGGTCGTCCACGGTGGCATAGACGCGCCCGGCGCCGGCCTCAAGCGCCGCGCGGGCGCACTCGGGGTCCGCCACCAGGGCGCAGGCGCAGGGCTCGACGGGCTCCACGTCG
>ERZ773185.2131-NODE-2131-length-13326-cov-18.433577_pt1 | contig 13326 bp, 10 predicted proteins | sample MGYA00580531_ERZ773185 | MGnify/ENA primary metagenome ERZ773185 (study PRJEB29015, sample SAMEA2737799) | human gut metagenome | biome: human gut; feature: human-associated habitat; material: faeces | place: China | collected 2012 ...
CTGACGAAAAATTTGACGACGCATCTGTCGCACAATCTTTGTGCGGTATTGCCTGTAAAAAAGCATACAGAAGCTTTTAGAAAAATGTGTTTGTATTCCGTTTACACCTTGCAATCTCCTATAAAATATGCTATAATAAAAGCACCCGAAAATCTCACGGGCAATATATCAGAAACAGAATTTCAAGGAGGAACATACCATGCCCCATATTACGATCAAAATGCTCAAAGGCAGAACAGACGATCAGAAAAAGCTTGCTGCAGACAAGGTTGCCGCTGCACTGGTAGATGCGATCGGCTGCAATCCGGAACACATTTCTGTTGCAGTAGAAGATTTCACACCGGTAGAATGGCAGGACGAATTCCGCAAGGAAGTCACCGAGAGTGAACACATCTACAAAGAACCGCATTACGACCCGAAGGACGTGCTGTAATGGGGCTGATTCTAGCTTCTGCATCACCGCGGCGGCAGGAACTCCTGCGGCTGATCACGGAAGACTTTACGGTTTTTCCGGCAGCCGTAGACGAGTCCCTGCCGCCCGTGTTGTCTGTACAGAAAGCGGCACAGTATCTGGCACGAAAAAAGGCTCTTGCCGTCGCCAACGAATATCCGAATGACATTGTTCTTGGTTCTGACACCACGGTGGTGTTGGAAAATGCCATTTTCGGCAAACCGAAAACGCCGGAACATGCGGCAGAGATGCTTCGTCAACTCTCCGGAAAGACACATACTGTCATCACGGGTGTAGCTTTGGCACAAGGAGAACGCGTATCCTCATTCCAGACAGAAACAGCGGTAACATTTTATCCGCTGACTGAAGAACAGATACAGGCGTATCTTGCGACCGGCGAACCTATGGACAAAGCCGGCAGTTACGGCATTCAGGGATACGGTGCACTGCTGGTGCAGAACATCAACGGCGATTTTTACAGCGTAATGGGCTTGCCGGTGGCAGAAACTGCACGGGCATTGCAATGCTTTTGCAAAGGAAACGATGTGCTGTAAAATCGTACAAGCAAAACAGAAAGGCAATTTTTATGCAGCGTTTCCATAGATAACAGAAAGGGATTTCCATGAATAAAAAAGAACTCTCCGAAATTCGAAAAAATTTTTCAGATACCAGTGATTTATTTGTACTGAATCAGGTGGCAACCGCTTTTGTGGACAGCGAAAAAAATATCCGCTGTCAGACCAGCCGTGCCTATCACAACATTGCTTCCGAAGAAAGCGACTGCCTTATGGCAACGCTGAAACGTGTTCTTGCGGGCACACTGGGAAAAGGACTGCTGGAATACGAATTTCCCAAAGAAGCCTATGAAGAAGGCGGCAGTCAGGCGATTCTCTACGAGGCGTTACAGTCCAAACTGGAAGATGAAACTGCCGTTACAACGCTGATGGAACAGATCGTCCGCAACATGGACTATGTTTCCACCTATGCGATTTTGGTCGGACATTGTACTTATACCGTTTTTCAAAAGTCCAAGAGTGACGAATTAGACCCGTATCAGAGCCACGATTACCGTTTTCTGGTGGCAGCAATTTGTCCGGTAGAAGTTCGCGTAGACGGGCTGATCTACAACGAAGATGACAATGCCATTGAAAAGAAAAATGTTTACGACAGAATCGTGGCAGAGATCCCCACAGACGGGTTTGTCTATCCAACTTTCACAGGGAGAGGTCCGGACGTAAACCATGTGCTGTACTCCGCCCACAAGCCCAAAGATGTCAATATCAGCATCATAGAAAATGTACTGGGCTGCCCGTTTAACCGGACGGCTCAGGAGCAGAAAGAAACATTCCAGAGCATGATGCAGGAAATCGTTTCCGATGAACTGAGTTACTCTGTCATCACCGGCGTAAATGAAAAGCTGCGGGATATTGCAGCAGAATACGCCAATGAACCGGATCTGCCCATTGTGGACGATATTCACGTGCGGGACATTTTGCTGGACTCCGGCGTTAGTCAGGAACGTGCAGAAGAAATGCAGATGGCATATCGGGAGGCAACGCAGGACAAGCCGATTACTGTCAACAACCTGATCGACAACAAAACAACGATCAGCGTAGACGGCATCACTGTTTCGATTGGGAAAGATGCCACAGACAAGGTGCGGACACAGTGCGTAGACGGCAGACGGTATCTGCTGATCGATCTGGACGACCCGGCTGTGGAAATCAACGGGTTGACGGCTCGCATTGCAGAATTACAGCCGGAGCCGACAGAACCGGAATCGGATCTCACAGACTTGCCGGAAGCAGAGCCGGAAAGCGATGAAACAGCCGTATGACATTACAGCAATTGAAATATGCCGTTGTCACTGCGGAAAAAGGAACAGTCAGTGAAGCAGCTGCTTCACTGTATATTGCCCAGCCCAGCCTGACAAAAGCACTCAAGGAACTGGAAAAGGAAATGGGCATCTCCATTTTCAACCGCACCAATAAAGGCGTTTTTGTTTCCAAAGAGGGGGAAGTGTTTCTGGGCTATGCCAGACAAGTTCTGGAGCAGGCTGCTCTGATCACGGAAAAGTATACCCACCAGTCCGGTGGAAAACAGGAATTCTGCGTTTCGACACAGCATTATTCCTTTGCGGTAAATGCATTTGTAGACTTGATTCAGGTGTATGGCAGTGACAATTATGATTTCAGTCTGCGGGAAACCCAGACCTATGAGATCATTGATGATGTTGCCCGTCTGAAAAGTGAAATCGGAATTCTCTATCTCAACGAGTTCAACGAAACTGTTTTGCGAAAGATTTTGAAATCCAACGATTTGCAGTTTACGGAATTGTTTGAAGCGAAGCCGCATATTTTTATCAGCGACAAAAATCCTCTTGCACAAAAAGCAGAAGTCACCATGGCAGACTTGCAGCCCTATCCGTACCTGTCTTTTGAACAGGGCGAACACAACTCGTTTTACTACTCTGAAGAAATTTTCAGCACAGAAATTCGCTCGAAAAATATTCGGGTGCGGGACAGAGCAACGCTGTTCAATCTGCTGATCGGACTAAATGGGTATACCATTTGCAGTGGTGTCATTGACGAGGAACTAAACGGAGAAAACATTGTGGCAATTCCTCTTGCGGAAAACGGAAGCATGCATATCGGTTACATCACCAAAAAGCATGCAGTGCCCAGCCGATTGGGCAGCATTTATTTAGATGCATTAAAGCGTTATGCGAAAAACTCCTAAGGCGGCACAAATCTCAAATACCGGTTTGCTATATAATAAAACTATAGCAAACCGGTATTTTTATATATTTTACATATCCGGTGGAATCCTGTATAATGAAATTACAATCAGAAACAAAACGGAATACGCTGGGCAACATTGTTTCAGAGCAATACCGCACAAAGATTGTGCGACAGATGCGTCGTCAAATTTTTCGTCAGATGAAACAAAAAGCGGAGTGAATACTTGATGTATTCACGAGCATTTTTGTGAAATATGACGGGAAATTTGCAAGCAGATGGCGTGCAAAGTCGCCAGACGCTCTTTGTGCGGTACTGCCTCAGTTTACATGGTTGCCCAAGCATGTATTCCCCCAGAAACGGAGTTATCTTATGAAAACAACTATTATCGGATTCCCCAGAGTGGGCAGCCTGCGGGAACTGAAATTTGCCAGCGAAAAGTATTTTCGCGGAGAAATTTCCGCAGAAGAATTGCAGAACACCGCAAAAGAACTGCGGAGCACCCATTGGCAGCTGCAACAGGAAAATGGCATCTCTCTGATTCCTGTCAACGACTTTTCTTTCTATGACAACATGCTGGACACCGCTGTTCTGCTGAATGCAGTTCCGGAACGCTATCGTGCTCTTTCTCTGTCGCCGCTGGACACCTATTTTGCAATGGCACGGGGCTATCAGGGCGAACACGGTGACGTAAAAGCATTCGCAATGAAAAAGTGGTTCAACACCAACTACCACTATATGGTGCCGGAGATTGAGGACACCACAGAAATTTGCCTTGCCGGCGAAAAGCCTTTTGCAGAATATGCAGAAGCAAAGGCACTGGGCGTTCCGGCAAAGCTGGTGCTGATCGGACCGTTTACATTCCTGAAGCTGGCACGATTCACCGGTGAAAAGACACTCTCTGACTTTGTAGAGGATACAGTCAAGGCATACTGCGATTATCTGGCAAAGCTGAATGAACTGGGTGCTGCATGGGCTGAACTGGACGAACCGTATCTGGTGAAAGATCTGTCCGCAGAGGATATTGCTCTGTTTACCCAGATTTACAAGACTGTCTTGGCGGCAAAGGGCAATGTCAAGGTGTTGCTGCAAACATACTTCGGCGATGTGCGGGACTGCTATTCTGAGATCACTGCACTGGACTTTGACGGCATCGGTCTGGACTTCACAGAGGGAAAACAGACAATGGCACTGGTACAGAAAAACGGATTCCCCAAGGAAAAAATTCTGTTTGCCGGTGTAGTAAACGGAAAAAACATCTGGCGGAATTCCTATGAGAAAACCCTGAAAATTCTGGAACAGCTGCATCCGGTTTGCGGTGAGATTGTACTGAACACCTCCTGTTCTCTGCTGCATGTTCCGTACACGCTGCGAAACGAAACCAAGCTGGCGGAGAGCTATCAGAAGCACTTCGCTTTTGCAGAAGAAAAGCTGGAAGAACTGGCAGAACTGTCACAGATCTGTGCTTCTGCACAGCCGCAGACGACAGAGGCATATCAGAAAAATCAGCAGTTGTTCTGCGAGGACAGACATTGCAGCAATGCAGAAGTACAACGAAAAGTTGCAGCCTTGACAGAAGCTGATTTCGTTCGAAAGCCGGCTTTTGCAGAACGGGAAAAGATTCAGCAGGAAACATTCCAGCTGCCGCTGCTGCCTACCACAACTATCGGTTCATTCCCGCAGACAAAGGAAGTCCGTGCCAATCGTGCTGCATTCCGAAAGGGCGAGATCTCCGAGGAACAATATGTAGATTTCAACAAGAAGCAGATCGCAGACTGCGTGGCATTGCAGGAAAAAATCGGTCTGGACGTGCTGGTACACGGGGAATTCGAACGAAACGACATGGTAGAATATTTCGGAGAGTGTCTGGAAGGCTACCTGTTCACTGAAAAGGCTTGGGTACAGTCCTACGGCACACGCTGTGTAAAGCCGCCGATCGTCTGGGGTGATGTCAGCCGTGCAAAGCCGATGACTGTAAAATGGTCTGTCTATGCCCAGAGCCTGACAAAAAAGCCGATGAAGGGCATGCTAACCGGACCGGTCACTATTCTGAACTGGTCATTCCCGCGGGAGGACATTTCCTTGCAGGATTGTGCATATCAGATCGGACTTGCCATTCGGGAAGAAGTACTGGATCTGGAGAAAAACGGTATCCGCATTATTCAGGTAGACGAAGCTGCTCTGCGGGAAAAGCTGCCTTTGCGAAAATCTGACTGGAAAACAGAATACCTGAACTGGGCAATTCCGGCATTCCGACTGGTGCACAGCGGTGTAAAACCGGAAACACAGGTGCATACCCATATGTGCTACAGCGAATTCGCTGACATCATTCAGGACATCGATGATATGGACGCGGATGTCATCACGTTCGAAGCCAGCCGTTCTGATCTGACGATTCTGGACGTATTGCAGGAGAACCACTTCCGCACCGAAGTTGGCCCCGGCGTGTATGACATTCACTCCCCCAGAATCCCTACCACTGCGGAAATCAAAACGGCAATTTCCAAAATGCTCTCCCGTATTCCGAAAGAAAAGCTTTGGGTCAATCCGGACTGCGGTCTAAAAACCAGAGGTATTGTTGAAACAGTACCCAGCTTGGAAAACATGGTAGAAGCTGCAAAAGCTTGCCGATAAGCTATTTCCCATTCTGAAAAGTGCTCTTTATAGTGTAACCAAATTGCAAAACAGCGGCAATCCATTTTCTTCGGATCGCCGCTGTTTTGTTTGCCGTTATTTTATGGCAATACCGTGCAAAGTCGCCAGACGCTCTTTGTGCGGTATTGCCTTATGTTAACGTTTGATTGTCTTAGATGTCGTTCCGCAGAATGTCGTCCAGAGATTCCCGCTTCACTGCCAGTCTGTCTTCGCCGCCCTTTACAAAAACGACTGCCGGCTTCTGGAGTCGATTATAGTTCGATGCCATGGAATAATTATAGGCACCAGTTGCACAAACCGCAATAATATCGCCTACTTCGCAAGACTGAATCTCCATATTTTCGCCGATCAGGTCGCCGCTTTCGCAGCACTTTCCGGCAATAGTTACCTTTTCAGTTTTCGGCTGTCCTGCCTTATTGGCAACCAGTGCATCATATGCAGATTGATACAGGATATAACGCGGGTTGTCGCACATGCCGCCATCGACAGAAACATAAGTACGGATATTCGGAATCTCTTTGATGCCGCCTACGGTGTACAGGGTAATGCCTGCCGGAGCCGCAATGGAACGGCCGGGTTCGATCAGGATAAACGGACGCTTTACATCGTGCGATGCACAGAAACCGTTGATGACCTTTGCTACCGCTTCCATATATGCATCATACGGCAGCGGGTCGTCTGCTTCAGTATAGCGGATACCGAAACCGCCGCCCAGATTCAGATCTTCTGCTTCGTAGCCCAGTTCTTTCTTCAGCTTTTCAATGAATTCCATCATGACTTCTGCTGCTGCCGTAAAGCCCTGTGTATCCAGAATCTGCGAGCCGATATGACAGTGCAGACCGCGAAGCTTCAGATTCGGGTAAGAAATCGCTTTCTTGACTGCTTCGTATGCTTCGCCGGTTTCCAGTGCAAAGCCGAACTTGCTGTCAATCTGTCCGGTACGGATAAAGTTATGGGTGTGTGCATCTACGCCCGGCTTGATGCGGAGCAGGATCGGGGCAGTCAGATGCTTTTCCGCTGCCAGCTGGTTCAGGTGCTCCATTTCATAGATGTTGTCCACAACAATTCTGCCAACGCCGTAATCCAGTGCCATGTTCAGTTCTTCTGTGGTCTTATTGTTTCCGTGGAAGCAAGCCTTTGTCACGTCGAAGCCTGCCTGCACTGCGGTGTACAGTTCCCCGCCGGAAACCACATCGATGCCCATATTTTCGGACTGCATCACGCGATAGATCTCCTTGCAGGAAAATGCCTTGCTGGCATAGCAGACCAGACCCTGTCCGTCATAGTATGTGTCGATGCTTTTCTGGAATGTTTTGCAGTCCCGACGAATCATGTCCTCGTCCATGACATACAGCGGTGTACCATACTTCTTTGCCAGTGCAACGGTGTCTACGCCGCCAATGGTCAGATTTCCGGACGCATTTACCCCCAGATTATCAGATACAAACATGTTTATACTTCCTTTCTGCATTGCTTTTATGAACGCGGTATCGCGGTGAAAATACTCCCGTTCACCCCGCAGATCATTCTTCGGTTTCGGAGGCGATTTCTTCCAGAACGCCCTGTACTTCTGCAACGCCCTCCCGCGTCACTGCGGAAAAAGGGATCACATGAATCTGTGAGAAGTACGGAATTTCTGTTTCAAATGCCTGCATACGTTTGGTACGTTCTGTCTTGTTCAGTTTGTCTGCTTTGGTCAGCACAATCAAAAACGGCAGTTCCGATTCTACCAAGAAATCGATCATCTGCAAATCGTCTTTAGAGGGTGCGTGACGCATATCGATCAGTAACAGGATCAGACGCAAGTCCCGATCTGCACCGAGATAGCCCGAGATCAGTCCGGACCACCGTTCCTTTTCCGACTTGGCAACCTTAGCATAGCCATAGCCGGGAAGGTCAACGATCGTCAAAGGATCCAGACGGTAAAAGTTGATTGTCGCTGTTTTCCCCGGAACAGCACTGACTCTCGCCAGCGATTTCCGCTGAAAAATTTTATTGATCAACGTAGATTTTCCCACGTTTGACCGTCCTGCAAAGGCAATCTCCATGGAATTGCAGGGCGGTATCTGTGAGAATGTCCCGTAGGACGCTACGAATTCTGCTTTTTGAAACTGCATGGATTCTTCTCCTTTTTATACATGGCACAGTTCCGCAGTGGCTGTCTGTGCTTCTGCGGCTGGTTCTGCCGGTACCAGTGCCGTATTCAGCACAGTGTCCAGCGTTTTTGCCGGCACAAATGTGACATGTTCCCGCACGGTTTCGTCTACTTCCTCCAGATCCGGCAGGTTTTCTTCCGGAATAATCACCGTGTGAATGCCGGCTTTATAAGCTGCCATAGATTTTTCCCGCAGTCCGCCGATGGGCAGCACCTTGCCGTGCAGGGTGATCTCCCCCGTCATTGCGATGTCCCCCCGCACCGGTCTGCCGGAAAGAGCGGAAATGATCGCGGTTGCCATGGTAACACCTGCCGAGGGACCGTCCTTGGGAACAGCTCCCTCCGGTGCATGAATATGCAGGTCACACTTGGTGTGGAAATCTTCCGGAATGCCGTACTGCTTTGCCACGCTGCGTGCATAGCTGACCGCAATTTTGGCACTTTCCTGCATTACGTTGCCCAGTGAACCAGTGTACTCAACTGTTCCCTTGCCGGACATCACCAGCACTTCCATAGGCATCAGCACGCCGCCGACAGAAGTCCATGCCAGACCGTTGACTACACCGACAGTATCTTCATGGCTCTGTTCGTCCGGTCGGAATTTCGGGATTCCCAGATATTCTTTCAGGTTGACTTCTGTAAAGGAAACCTTTTTGCAGATGCCTTCCACAATTTCTTTGGCAGCCTTTCGGCAAAGTGTACCGATCGTGCGTTCCAGTTCCCGCACGCCGGCTTCTCTGGTATAGCCATCAATGATCGCATACAGCACCTCGTCCGGAATCCGGCACTGGGTGCCTTTCAGTCCGTGTTTTTTCAGCTGCTTTTTCAGCAGATGCTCCTTGGCAATGTGGAATTTTTCCTCACGGGTATAGCTGCCCAGTTCGATAATTTCCATACGATCCAGCAGCGGTGCCGGAATCGGATCCAGAGAGTTTGCTGTTGCCACAAAAAGCACCTTGCTCAAGTCAAAAGGCACTTCAATATAGTGGTCACGGAACGCCTTGTTCTGTTCGCTGTCCAGTACTTCCAGCAGTGCCGCAGAGGGATCGCCCCGAAAGTCGTTGCTCATCTTGTCCACTTCGTCCAGCAGGATCATGGGGTTGTTGGTGCCGGCACGGGTCATGGCATCCATGATGCGTCCGGGCATTGCCCCTACGTAAGTTTTCCGGTGTCCGCGAATGTCCGATTCGTCCCGCACACCGCCGAGAGAAACACGTTCATAGTGCCGTCCCAGTGCCTTGGCGATCGATCTGCCGATAGAAGTTTTGCCCACGCCGGGAGGTCCGACAAAACACAGAATTTGTCCGGAGGCTTCCGGCAGCAGTGTCCGAACGGCAATGCTTTCCAGAATTCGTTCTTTCACCTTTTTCAAACCATAATGATCCTTTTCCAGTACAGACTGTGCCCGCTTCAGATTGGGCTTGGTATGGCTGGATTTATTCCACGGCAGTGCCAGAACTGTGTCCAGATAGCTGCGAATGACAAAGGCTTCCTGTGAAGCTGCCGGCAGACGGGACAGACGTTCTGCTTCCTTTTCCAGCTTTTTGCGGCTGGCTTCGTCCAGCGGAAGCGTGTCGATGATGTCGGTATACTGTTCCATTTCCGCAGCCGGATCTTCGGATTCTCCCAGCTGTTCAGCAATCAGGTGCATCTGTTCCCGCAGGTAGTATTCCCGCTGCGAGCGATCCAGATTTTCTTGTGTTTCCTCCTGTAGTTTTCGCTCCAGCCGGAGAATGTCCATTTCGTCCGCCAGAATCCGGTACAGCTTTTCCAGCCGCTGCAGCAGGCTGCTTTCCTCCAGAAGCATCTGCTTTGCATCATAGTCCAGCGAAATGTTGAACACAATCTCGTTAAACATCTTGGCAGCGTCCTGTTCGCAGATCACAGTTGCCATCAATTCTTTCGGCATGCGAGGCATCAGTTCTGCATATTCCTGAAAAATGTCCTTTATGCAGCGGACAGAAGCGGTCAGTTCCTTTTCACGGTCTTCCTCTGCCGAAACTTCCGGCAGCAGTTCCACTTCTGCCTGCGGGTAAAAGTCCTTTTCTTTTTCTGTGTTTTCCAGAAAAGCTGCGGTAATGGCTGCCCGTTCTTTTCCCTCGACCAGTACCCGTGTCACGCCGTCCGGCGAACGGAGCACCTGCCGCACTTCTGCGATCACACCCACTGTATACAGATCGTCTTGTTTGGGTTCTTCCACCAAGGGGTCTTTCTGAGTCACCAGAAACACGCGGCGATCCGATTTGGCACTGGCTCTCAATGCCTTGACAAACGGTTCCCGAGCCAGATCGAAGTGCATGATCATGTTCGGAAACAATACAATTCCACGCATTGCAAGCAGCGGCAGTTTTTGTACGGTTGGTGCGGTGATTTCTTCCATATAGTTTTCTGTATTTTCAATGGTTTCAGTCATGATTTCTGTCTTCCTTTCTGCATCAGCATTTCGTGCAGCGGCAAGTTCTCCCCATGCCTCTGCGAATCCGGAAATCTCACAATCCATTGGCTTGGCTGTGCGTTTTCCATGCGGCAGTACTGCACAAGCTTGTACAGAATTGCCTTGAAACGTATCGCAGTAACTCCTATTTTCTGCTCCCCCTGCCATGCGGCATTTCGTCACTGTTTCATTCGATTTGTTCTATTATACTATACTTCGTGATATTTTGCAAGTGGTAAGTCCTGAAAATTCAAAAATTGGAAAAAGAGAAACTATAATTGGAATCTTCTCCGGCGGGGAAATGTTGTTTCTCCCCGTCGTTTTCGAAAAAAGTTTTGTAAATCCCATTGCATTTTTTTGCAAACTGTGGTACAATGGTTTTTGATTGTAAGAACGTGAACTGCGGTGTTGCAATCTTTTACCGCAGACAGGAGCAGGACTGCTGCTCCCATACTTCTACTTTTCGATTTTTAGAGGGCATCTGTCTGCGGGCAGATGCTTTCAGAAAGGCTGTGATGGTAGGGTTGGAGAAAAAGCTGACCTTATATGGATTTAACAATCTCACTAAGACGTTGAGCTTTAATATTTTTGATGTATGTTATGCAAAGTCCGAACGGGAAAAACGGGACTATATCCGCTACATCGATGAACAGTATAATTCCGAACGTCTAACGAATATTCTCTGTGATGTCACCGAAATGATCGGTGCGGCGGTGCTGAATATTTCCAGACAGGATTACGAACCGCAGGGAGCTTCGGTCAACGTACTGATCGCTGAAGGCAGTGTAGCACCGGAAAGCATCGATCCGTCCTGCAATCAGGGGGACGGATTTCTCCAACGTCGGGATATTCACGCACATCTGGACAAGAGCCATGTCACAGTGCACACCTTTCCGGAAAGTCATCCGGACAATGAAGTCACCACATTTCGGGTCGATATTGATGTTTCCACCTGTGGGGAAATCTCTCCGCTGAACACGCTGGACTATCTGATCCGGAGTTTCGATTCGGATATTATCACCATTGATTATCGCGTCCGCGGCTTTACCAGAGATGTTTCCGGCAAAAAGTGCTTTATGGATCAGGAAATGGCTTCGATCCAGGATTTTATCAGCGAAGAAATTCTCCTGCGGTATGATGCACAGGATGTAAACGTATATCAATCCAATATTTTTCACACCCGCATGCTGATCAAGGAACTGGAACTGCAAAATTATCTGTTCAAAACCGATGCATATGAACTGGACCCGCGGGTGCGGCTGGATATTACCAATCGTCTGCGGCGGGAAATGATCGAAATTTTCAGCGGCAGAAACATCTATTGAGGAGGCAGAGCGATATGAACTGGACACAGCAGGACGCTCCTCTGATGGACGCTCTGAAAGAGCATCTGATGAACCGTGTGGTACGGTTTGACGTTCCCGGACACAAGGGCGGACGGGGCAACCATGAACTGGCGGATTTTCTCGGACAGCGATGCGTACAGATCGACGTGAATTCTATGAAAAATCTGGACAATCTCTGTCATCCGGTTTCCGTGCTCCGCGATGCACAGCAGCTTGCCGCGGAAGCGTTCGGGGCTGCCAATGCCTTTTTTATCATCAACGGTGCTACCGGTGCTTCGCAGGCTATGATTATGTCAGTCTGCAAAGCCGGTGAAAAGCTGATCATGCCCCGCAATGTGCACCGCAGTGCGATCAACGCACTGGTTGTCAACGGGGCTATTCCCGTTTATGTGGATCCGGACGAAAACAAGGATCTGGGAATTCCGCTGGGCATGTCAGTGGAAGCGGTGGAACGTGCCATTCTTGCCAATCCGGACGCAAAAGCTGTATTGGTAAACAATCCGACTTACTACGGTGTCTGTCCGGATATTCGCCGTATCGCCAAGCTTGCCCATGAACACGGCATGCTGCTGCTGGCAGACGAAGCACATGGCACACATTTCTATTTCGGGGAGAATCTCCCCTGTTCCGCTATGGCTGCCGGTGCAGATATGGCATCGGTCAGCATTCACAAGACCGGCGGCAGTCTGACACAGAGTGCCATGCTGCTCTGTGCAGAGGGCATCAATGCGGACTATGTACGGCAGGTCATCAACCTGACACAGACCACGAGTGCGTCTTATCTGCTCATGGTATCGCTGGATATTGCTCGGCGGAATCTGGCGATGAACGGGCGGGAAATGTACCGGAAAGCAGTGGAGTATGTGGACTATGCACGGGAGGAAATCAACCGCATCGGCGGGTATTATGTCTACGGGGACGAACTTTGCAACGGCGATTCGTTCTATGCGTTTGACCGGACAAAATTGTCCATTCACACCCGAAACACCGGTCTGGCAGGCATTGAGGTGTACGACTTGCTCCGGGACGAATACGGCATTCAGATCGAGTTCGGCGACATCGGCAATATCCTTGCCATTGTCACTGCCGGAGATCGGGCGTTGGAGATCGAACGGCTGATCTCGGCGTTGTCGGAGATCAAGCGGCTGTACGGCGGCGACCCTACAGGCATGCTGCAAAGCGAGTATCTGGCTCCGGACGTGGCACTCCCCCCGCAGCAGGCATTTTATGCGGACAAAAAGGCTGTGCCGCTGGAACAGAGCGTGGGTGAAATTTGCAGTGAGTTTGTCATGTGTTATCCGCCGGGAATCCCGATTCTCGCCCCCGGCGAACGCATTACAGCAGATATTGTGAATTATATCCAGTACGCCAAGGAAAAGGGTTGTTCTCTGACCGGGCCGCAGGATATGGAGATTGCAAGATTGAATGTGGTGAAGAAGTAGGGGTTACTGTTTGCTTGGCAAATCGGAAGTTGTGAACTTAGAATTAGAGATGTTGAAAATGAAAATAATAATTATATTTATTGATTTACTGATGGCAACTGTTCT
>ERZ773185.2137-NODE-2137-length-13266-cov-3.560366_pt1 | contig 13266 bp, 12 predicted proteins | sample MGYA00580531_ERZ773185 | MGnify/ENA primary metagenome ERZ773185 (study PRJEB29015, sample SAMEA2737799) | human gut metagenome | biome: human gut; feature: human-associated habitat; material: faeces | place: China | collected 2012 ...
TCCTTTGCTACTTCATATAATTTCTGTGCGATACACACATCAAATAATCCCATTCCAACCGATTTGAAATATGTTGTCTGACCTTCTTTGATCTCTTTTCCCCCCGATACGAGATATTCATGCATCAGTTTTACCCGGTCTTTTGTAAGTTTTCCACTTGCCAGAGGCTGGCTTAGATCTCCGCTTTCCTCACATGCGTATGGCAGTTCAATGTATACATTGTCCACCAGATCCAGTACTGCATCCGGGATTTCCCTCATCTCCGGCATATAAGAGCCGATCGCAATGATGCATTTTCCTCTCAGAAGTTCTTTGTCATCCGGAAGAACAGGTGTGGTAGAAGGAGTTGTTGTACAGATGATATCACTGTTTCGTACAAGCTCTTCCACTGCTTTACATTGTACTACCTTTACGTCTTCCTTATCAATAGCTTTTTTCAGTCTTTCCAGATAATCTGTCAGATCACGGTCACTGTGGTTGAACACATATACGGTATGGATATCTCTTGCCGCACATGCATACACAGCCTGATGGAATCCCTGCATTCCTGCTCCGATGATTCCTACGGTGCGACAGTCTTTTCTTGACAGATGGCGGATCCCCACACCGCCGACAGCTCCGGTTCTCCATGCCGTTACCGATTGCCCGTCCATAACAGCAAGCGGCGCGCCTGTCGTATAATCATTCAGTAACACGATACCATCTATCGACGGCAATCCCAGTTTAGAATTCTCCGGGAAAATCGACAGGATCTTTGTCCCTATGATATCCTTTGTGTAACATGGCATATACATGAGCTGCTTATTTTCATGTTCTACCGTCGGTCTTGGCGGCATATAGAACTCACCTGATCCATAGATCCGGTATGCCTCTTCGATCTGATCCATCATCTGATCCGGATCAACCATTTCTTCGATCTGCTCCTTGCTTAATACGATCATTTTACATTTCCTCCAGTTCTTTTTGTTCCCTTGTGACATCTCTCAGCCACTTGTATGTCAAATACCGCTTTAAAGTAATCGGTACTTTGATCAGTTCATCACTCATCAGTATAACATATACGACCGGCACACTGGCATGCAAAATAAATGCCGCCACTGCCCCGAGTAAAATGGAGAATCCCCACATCGTCGATACATCCATGATCAATCCGAATTTCGTATCCCCGCCTGCACGGAATACCCCCACTACCATTGTGGTATTAAATGCCTGTGCCACAGTAAAATACGACATAACGAAGAACATGAAACTTAAGTAATTCTTTGCCGGTCCGGTCAGTGCCAGATTCGCATTGGCGATTGGTGCCGAGATCAGTATCAGCACACCACCCAGGATTCCAAGAATCAGACTTAACCACACGAAACGTTTTCCGTATGCCTTTGCCAGTTCCATCTTGCCTTCCCCGATCGTCTTGCCGAGATAAATCGCCGTTGCATGGGAAATCCCGAATGTTACGACTGTTGCAAGCTGTCTTGCCACCTGCGCAACCGAGTTAGCTGCCACTGCTGCGCTTCCAAGATGCCCGATCACCGCCGTATTCGCCGACGTTCCCAGTCCCCACATTAGTTCATTTAATACCACCGGCATAGAATAAACTGCGAAATCTTTTAACAGAACCTTATCGATCTTCACCATATCTTTAAGCCGGATCCTTACTACTTTATTTCGGAAGATGGCATAAACGAGAACCATCACTGTCTCGGCTGCTCTGGCACACAGCGTACCGATTGCCGCCCCCCTTACTCCCATTACCGGGAATCCAAATAGTCCGAAGATCAGAACCGCATTTACCACAATATTCATCAGCAATGAAATCAGATAAATAAATGTAGCCACCATAACCCTCTCGATACTGCGCATAATATTCAGATACACCTGTGTCACCGCCATGAACACATAGGAAAATCCTACGATTCTTAAATACTTTACTCCTTCTGCAATAACTTCCGGATCAGAGGTATAGATCCGCATCAGTGTCTCCGGCATGCCAAGGGCTGCTCCTGCGAATACTACCGCAACGATGAGTCCGGCACTTAATCCCATACCCAGGACTTTCTCTATCGTTCTGGTGTCTTTCTTCCCCCAGTACTGCGCCGTCAGAACCGTTGCTCCGGAGGTCACTCCGTAAAAGATCAGTGTCATGATATACTGGATCTGTCCCGCAAGGGATGCTCCGGATAATACTTTTTCTCCGACTTTTCCAAGCATGATCACGTCCGTCGCCGTAACTCCGACATTGATCAGATTCTGGATTGCGATCGGGATGACCAGAGCGAATACATTCCGGTAGAATTGCTTCCAGTTGATTGTTTTTGTATATTTACTTTTTTCTTCCATTTTTTTCTCTGCTCCTATTTATTCTTATCACATTTTTTTGCTTCTCTGCAGATAATACACCGCAAGCTGTGTCCGATCTCTTAATTCCAGTTTCTCGAGCACATTGCTGATATAATTCCGGACCGTTCCTTCGCTTAAGCAAACTTTCTCCGATATCTCTTTGTTACTGAGTCCCTCAGCAACCAGTGCTGTGATCTCCAGTTCCCGTTCCCCGATTCCGTAACTGTTCCAGTCAAATGTCTGCTCTTTTTCTTTCTGCTCTTTCTGAAGCAGTCCCGGGATTCTGGACATAATCTCAGTTCCGAATACGGTCTGATTCATCTGCACCGCCTGCAATGCCGGAAGGATACTGCCATAATCCTGTTTTATCAGATATCCCTTCACACCATATTTTAATGCTTTTACGATGTACTCATCATCGGAAAACGTGGTAAGCAAAAGAATCTTTGCATCCGTATGCCTTTTCAAAATCTGCTCTGCGGCATCCAGGCCGTTCATGTCCTTCATCCGAATGTCCATCAGAAGAACATCCGGCAGCAATTCATCATATAACCGGACGGCATCTTTTCCATCCTGTCCGGTGCCGGTTACTTCTACTTCTCCTCCTGCTTCCAGGATTGTCTTTAACGCACTGGATACCAGGATATCGTCATCTACAATTACTATCTTCATCTTTTCCCCTCATTTTTAGGAACCGTAATAAATATCCGGAAGCCATTTTCTTTCTGGATCTGCATGGTTCCGCCAAGCATGCGGACACGTTTTTTCATATTCTCGATCCCGATTCCGCTGCTTTCTGTATTTTCTGTTTTTCGAACGTTTCCGGTCTTTCCGGCACTTTCCTGCTCTGTATATTCTTCCCCGTCTCCATCTGACTGGATCCGCTCATCTGACGTTCCATTATCTTCTATGATCAGCTGATATAGTCCTGGATGTTCTCTTGCCAAAATCTTCACCTCATTTGCATTGCTGTGGCGCATCACGTTATTCAGTGCCTCTTTCGTAATGGCTATAAAGCTGTATTTGATCTCTTTTGGAATATCATATCCCATATCATAAGTAAGCTGTACCGGACAAAAACGGAATTCTTCTGCCAGCGATTCCATCACTTCTTTTAAATTTACCGACTCATCATGCAGATCGTGCACGCTCTGTCTTACATTCGTCATGGCTTCGTTCAGCGTCTGATCCAGCTGCTCCATCGGGACTTTCAGATTCTCAGCCTGATTAACAGTCTTTAACGCTCCCACCATCAGGATGGATCGCGACAGCATATGTCCCACATTGTCATGGATCTCTCTGGCGATACGATTCCGTTCTTTCAGTGTGGCCAGATATACTTCTGTGTCCTGCTTTTCCAGCAGATCCTGATTCTTCTTTTCCAGCATCAGTGTCAGTTCTCTGCTGTCATCTCTGGCCCTTTTATATTTCTGCTCCAATTCATTTAGCCTCCTGGTCCGTCCATATAACAGAACTGCTGCTGCCAGCCCGGCAACAATAAGCATCTCTTTTTCCAACCCGTAATATTCCCGGAACGCCGGCGCCTCACAGGCCACGATCATACCGCCAACCCCTATATAAACCGGAGAATAAAAGCATAGCATATTATATAAAACTACCGGAAGAAACATCCACATTTCTTTAAAAACAATTCCGGCTGCCACGAAAGCAATCGTCATAATGTAATGCAGATACTTTTCTTTCCCTACCAGATTCACACAGGTATAGATACACGCAAACAGAATAGTGATAACCGCCGGAATCCCTGTTTCCGCTGTCACCAGAAGTCCTGCTCCGTAAAGGAACAAAAATCCTTCATCTGTTATCTTTCTCATTCTTTTCTCCTATATTACATTTGTCACATTCAATTTATGACCGGTGACACTACCATTATAATCAGCCATCCACTATACTACAAGTAACAAATCATCAAGGAGGGAATCTTATGCTTGTACATATAGAAAATCTTGTAAAACGTTACGGTGATCTGTTAGCGCTTGACCACCTGTCACTCGACATCGAAGAAGGTGAGATCTTCGGACTGCTCGGACCAAACGGTTCCGGTAAAACCACCGCCATCAACTGCTTGCTCGCACTGTTAAAATATGACAAAGGAACGATCACGATCTTTGGAAAGGATATGAAGCCGGACAGCTACGATATCAAGCAGGATATCGGTGTTGTCATGCAGAACGTTGCCGTCTTCGAGCAGATGTCCGTCTATGAAAACATCGATTATTTCTGCGGACTCTATATCCGAGACAAACAAAAACGAAAAGAACTCGTGGAAGAAGCCATCGCATTCACCGGTCTGTCCGATTTCCGTAAGATGCGCCCTAAGAAACTCTCCGGCGGACTTCTACGAAGACTGAATATCGCATGCGGCATTGTCCATAAGCCCAGACTCATCATCATGGATGAACCGACCGTTGCTGTAGATCCTCAGAGCCGCAACAAGATTCTGGAAGGAATCGTAGAGCTCAACCGCCAGGGATCAACTATTATCTACACTTCCCACTACATGGAAGAGGTCGAACAGATTTGTACCCGTATCGCAATCATTGATCATGGCCGTGTACTTGCTTCCGGCACAACCGAAGAACTAAAAAAAATGATCAAGACCGGTGAAACGATCACGATCGAAGCGGTTGCGTTAACGAAAAACAACCTGGCAGATATCCGCTCCCTTTCGCATGTATTTGACTTATCATACCAAGATCAGACAATGATCCTACGCTGCAGCGGTGCAAAACACAATCTGATCCGGGTACTGAATTACCTGCAGGAACAGGACATTCCATTCGGACGCGTCTTCTCCGAGCTTCCGACTCTCAATGATGTCTTCCTTGAGATCACAGGAAAAGAACTCAGGGATTAAAGGAGGGACACTTTATGTTACATTTATTAAAATATCAGTTCTTACAGACAATACGTTCCCGCTCTATCATGTTCTGGGCTCTCGCATTTCCGCTCATCCTTGGAACCCTGTTCTATGTGTCCTTTGGAAATACCGGTCTTGCAGGAACCGGAGAGACCGACTGGGAACCGGTTCCTGTTTCCATCGTCACAGTGGAAAGCAGTTCCGCAAATGCAGCATCTTTCCTGACATTTCTGAATGAAACGGATCAAGACATGATCGATATCCATTCTTACAAGACAGAAAAAGCTGCCAAAAAAGCGCTCCGACGGGAGGAAATATCCGGCATCTATTACGTGAAGTCGGTTCCTTCCCTTACCATTGCTTCCAATGGCATTAACCAGAGCATTCTGTCTTCCCTTCTGGACAGCTATGAAAAGAATGCTGACATGATCCGGGATATTGCCACACAGCATCCGGAAAAGCTTTCGGACGCCCTTTCATCCCTGAACGACTATCAGACACTGGTGAAAGAAAAGTCCTTAGGCGGACATTCCTTAGATCCGACACTGACTTATTTTCTCGCACTGATTGCATTTGCCTGCTTAAGCGGAGTCTACTTAAGCATCCATTCCACGGTTCAGCTTCAGGCGAACTTAAGTGCACTCGGAGAACGGCGCAGCATCACACCGACCCACAAACTTTCCCTGATTCTCGGCGATCTGCTGGTACTGGAAAGTATTCATTTCGTCAACATCCTGATCCTGGAGCTTTACCTTACCCAGGTACTTCATATCAGTCTTGGGCATGACATTCCGAAACTTCTTCTCATTACATTTATGGGAACCCTGATCGGTATCTGTCTCGGAATTCTGATCGGATGCGCCGGCAAACTGTCCTACAGTGTCAAATCCGGAATCGGTGTCCTCGTTACACTGTTACCGAGTTTCCTTGCAGGCCTGATGTTCGGTGGAATGAAAAATGTGATCGAACAGCACTGCCCGGTCATCAATCGGATCAATCCTGCCAGTGTCTTAAGTGATGCATTCTACTGCCTCAGTGTCTATGATGATGCTGTCCGCTACCGCAGGTGTATCCTGATTCTTGTAATCATGTACCTGCTTTGCATCAGCTTCTCATTTCTCATGATAAGGAGGGAACGTTATGACAGTATTTAAAGGATTTTTAATCATAACCAAACGCAATCTCCTGATGGTATTTATGTATCTGGCAATCTTCCTTACGATCGGAATCCTTGCCTCCGGCAGCGACAGCAATACTTCCGGCAGCGGGTTCCATGCCCAAGCACTCACGGTAGGTGTGGTAGATCATGATGGGGGCGTGCTTTCCAAAGGGCTTTCCACATATCTATCACAGTATCATACCATCAGGCAAATGCCGGATGACACTGCGAAACTCCAGGACGCACTCTTTAACCGAAATGTCTCTTATATCGTGACCATTCCGAAAGATTTTAAAGTCTCCTGTCTCCGTAAACATCAGACATTGCCGGTATCCAAGATCCCCGGAAGCACAGACGGGTACTACGTCGATCAACAGATCAACACCTATCTGAATCAGGCACGTGTCCTGACAGACAGCGGTTATTCCGATAAAGAGGCAGCTGCATATATTCTGAAACATGCAGACAGTTCTTCTCATGTTACGATGTTAAAATCTGCTTCTTCCGAAAAGACGCCGGGTTATGGTTACATGTATCAGTATCTGCCATATGTGTTAATCTCCATACTGTGTTATGTAATGGGACTGATCATGATCGCATTCCATCAGCCGGATCTGCAAAAGCGAATCCTTTGCTCGGCTGTGTCCATCAGAAGCCAGAACCTGCAGCTTGCACTGGGATATCTGGCAGTCGGATGCTCCGTCTGGATGCTTACAACATGGATCCCTGCTTTCTTCTTTTACCGGAAAGCATTTTTCCAATCGCCAAAGATGCCATATTATATGCTCAACAGTCTGACCCTGCTTCTGGTCGGACTTGCTCTTTCCTTCCTTCTTGGTACATTTATCACCAAAGAAGATATCCTGACCGCCCTCGTAAATGTTGTCACTCTTGGCATGAGCTTCCTGTGCGGCGTATTCGTTCCACTTGATATCATGGGAAAAGGCGTGAAAACTGTGGCTCATTTCCTTCCGGTCTACTGGTATGAGATCAGTAACAATCTACTGAATAACTCTGCTGTTCTCACTCAGGCACAGAAACAACTCTTATACCGTAACTATGGAATCCAGTTACTTTTTGCCGCTGCGATCTTCTGTATCGCACTGGTAGTCAGTAAAAGAGCAAGGCAGACAGCATAATGCTGCCTGCCCTGCTCTTTTTTCTATCTCTATTTTATCTTTTTCTTCTGTATCCATTCCACAATCTTATATCCCAGATATCCGGAAAGACTTCCGAATATCACACCGCCGATAATATCAGTCGGATAATGCACATACAGGTACAATCTTGATAATGCGATTAGAACCGCAAGTACAAGAGCCGCTTTCCACATCTTCTTCTCTCCGGCAAGATACAATGCCGTAACCGAAGCAAATGAAGCCGCCGTGTGTCCCGACGGGAAAGAGTAATCCTGCGGCTTTGCGACCAGTAATTGTACTGCTGTATTGACATCGAATGGTCTGGTCCTTGCCACCAGATTCTTTATGAGCACATTGCAGAGCAACACATCCGCCAGCAATGCCGCCATCATGATCACTCCTGTCTTTCGTGTCTTTGGAATGATCAGTAATAATACCGTCAGAATGATCCATATGATTCCCGCATCTCCAAGTCTGGTAATGAGCGGAACAACCACATCTCCTATTGGCGTTCTTAAATTCTGGATCATATCAAGAATATGTATCTCCATCTATCTTATCCTCTCAAATTGATTTTTCTTATTTATATTTTTTTATATTTCCCCTCTATGTTTTTCCATCTGTCTTTTCTGTCCTGAGTACCGGCATCCGGAATGTCTGGATCAAAAGCGGGATTACCATAATGAACCACACGATCGGTTCACAGATGATCACACCCGTATATCCAAGCCACGGAACCAGAGTGGCCGCGATCACGATCTTCCCTGCCATCTCAAGGCCGCTGGAGATCAGTGGTGTAATGTGATCTCCTAATCCCTGCATCGCATTTCTTAAAATACAGATCAAGGTAGTCTCAATATAAAACAGCGTATCAAACTTCAGATAATTTGTTGCATTTAAGATTACTGTCTTATTATGACTTCCGGTTACCAGATATACCAGCCATCCTCCGATCGTATAACTTGCAATGATCGTAAGTCCTGACCAGATCGCAGTGTAGACAATCGCCAGCCAGATGCCTCTCTTCACACGGTCGATCTTCCCTGCTCCCATGTTCTGTCCACAGTAAGTTGCCATCGTCTGTCCGAATACACTGAACATGATCATGAATATCTCCGAAATCTTTCTCGCCGCTGTATGGGCAATGATAATGTCTTTTCCAAGCTTATTGATCGCCGTCTGTAATGTCAAAGTACCGATATTAACCAGAGAACTCATAAATCCCATCGACATTCCGGCACTTATCATCTCTTTTACCATGATTGGACTTGGATCTTTAAAATCCTCTTTCTGAAGCCTTAATATCTCATATTTTCTAATCATATAGATCCAGCAGATCACAAATGCAATGATCTGTGCCAGTACAGTTGCAATTGCTGCTCCTTTTACGCCAGTCTTCAATACCACAACGAAGAACAGATCCCCCACGATATTCAGTGCTACAGATATCGCCAGAATGATCAATGGTGTTACTGCATCTCCGATTGCACGAAGCGTCGCCGCACAGGCATCATATAAAAATGTTGCAAGCAGTCCTGCTATGATGATTGCGATATATCCTTTCGCCACTGGAACCAGATGCTTTGGCACATTTAAGAAATGTAAGATCGGTTTCAAAAATAGCAGTCCTGCTATCGTAAATAAAATGGATATTCCAGTCCCGATCACAAGCGACATTGCAAAGGACTTTTTCATATCTGCGATGTTCTTCGCACCAAATTTCTGTGCGGTAATAATCGCAAATCCGTTGGATAATCCCAGTAAAAATCCGATGATCAGACCGCTCAGTGTGCTGGTCGCACCTACTGCTGCCAGTGCATCTTCTCCCAGAAACGAGCCGACAATCCTGGTATCTACCAGACTGTAGGTCAGCTGTAATAAGTTTCCTAAAAATATCGGTAATGCGAAACTTAGTATCAGTGCCGAGGGCTTTCCCTTCGTTAAATCTTTCATTCTTTCTCAATGTCCTTCCTTTTTCAGTATGATTTTCTCTTTACAAGAAAACATGCACCGCTCATTATAGATCATACTTCCGAAGAGAGCAATCTCTGAAAGAATTTTTTCCGCTTTCTTTCTGTCACCGGACTTCCGCTGCGGATAACCTGTGAACGGATTCCGATGTTGGTCAGTTCCTGCTGAAGCTTAACGGCTTTCTCCGCATCCATACCATCCCGGATCAGAAATGGTGCCATAGACAGGTCTTCCTTCGTTTCAAAATTATATTTTTTCGCAAGCTGTAAGAAGCCATTTCTCTGACCATAATATTCTACAATTCTCCCAAGTACAATGACCTGTCTGGATGGATAGCCGCACACCTCACATGTTTCTTCCAGTGGTGTGATCTCGTATTCTACTTCATAAAAATCAAACGCCTCTTTAAAATATTCCATGCCTTCTTCGTCCAGATTATCAAACAGTGTGGCTGGAAGGTTCGATACGATGCGGTTAGCCATCACTTTATCGAGGCCTGTCAGAAGCTGCAGGTAAGCGGATATCTTCTGGTCTTTTCCGCTGCATTTTAATAAACGTATTTTATATGTTCTCATGTAATTTTTATCCTCTTTCTGTTTTCAGATATTTTTCGGTTATGCTCTGTTCTGACGCCATAATATCCTCTGGCGTGCCTGCTGCTACAATCGTTCCCCCGGCATCTCCATCTCCCGGGCCCATATCAATCATGTAATCTGCATTCTTCATCACATCCAGATCACGCTCGATCACAATGACAGGTGCTACATTTCGCTGTAGTTACCTATCATGTCCGGCTCTACCTGAACCTCCATGAAAGTTGTTCTTTCGGGTGGGGTATTGCTTTTGGATGTATGTGAATATTTCTTGTTGGTTCATGGGGGATTCCTTCTTTTTGTCAATAAAATAATCTCCCCGTTGGACACATCACTTGAGTTTGTGAGAGGTGTGGGGAGATCTGGGTTTGTGGTTTTTTATGTTTTATGTACTGTATTTTTCAATATGTTATAAATACATTTAATTAAAAATAGTTCATTCCATTTATCTGCATAACCGCACCAAAAGCAACTTTATTACGATCTGTATATCTGATATTCGGTACTTTTGTAACTCCTCTTTTCTCTTTTTCATAATTTTACAGAAACTGATTGTATTTCTCATTTATACGATAAAAATCCATATTTATCCTCCGTAGCAAAGCAAAACAGGGAGATATACACTTATCTCCCTGATAATTAACGGTTCGCATTCAAAGCTGCGAAGCACTTAAATTAAAGGTTCACATTCAAAGTAGTGAAGCACTTAAATTAAAGGTTTGCACTCAAAGTAGCAACGCACTTAAATCAAGCAAGTAATCTTGCTCATCTATATTATATGCAATTATCATGAAAGGATCAATAAAAATATTTTGATTTACATTTACAATTTTCTTATCGGATGCCTGATAACAGTTTTGCATTTTTCCTGTGCAACTTTTCTAGGGTCTGATAAATAGATTTCGTGATGGTGTCGTTCATTGGTGAAAACTTCATTTCCACCTAAAAACATGATGAACCCTCGCAACTTCCGAGTTGTTTAAATTCTACATCAAACTATTCATATACACTTTCGTATATCTTCTCGCCATCTTGAAGAATTAAACGGATTTCTGTATTTCTTTCATATAATTCCTTTTCTTGTTCTTCTGAAAAAGTATATTCATACTTCCCATGCTCATCTAAACAAAAAATTGAGTGCTCCATTTTTCCTTCCTGATCCCTTCCACTCCACCGTATTTGGATATTATCTCCATTTTCTATTGTATAATAATCCAAAACTGCATTGTGGAAATGAAGCACGAAATCAGAATACTTCGGCATTGACTGATTTGGCAACGCATAATAGCTTTCCTGGTCAATCATCTTTTTATAATAACCTGACTGCTTATCAAAACGAAATTCATTCATTTCCACGCCTTTATGAAACTTCGTTTCTAAAGAGTTTTTTGCATTATTCCAAGCGATGCCCCAGCCTGTTGCACCAATCGCCAATGCTGCCACAATACAAACCAGAATTAAAATTGCATTTTTTTTAAATCTTTTACTAAACGTTATTTCCTTATTCAATTTTTTGACCATCTTCTTATCCTCCTTTAGCATAACATCCAGGGAGATATTGAATTCATCGCTCATAAAAATCAGAGTTTCTAAATCCGGATAATTCTTTTCTTTCTCCCAATTTGATACTGTCTGTCGTGTAACATGAAAAATTTGGGCAAATTCTTCTTGTGTCATTTTTCTTTCTTTTCGTATATCCAAAATTGTCTGTCCTAATTTCATGTCATGTGTTCCTCCTTTCAGTATCATTATGCTTTCGATTCTTTCAGATGGCTAGCAAGTCAAACTTGCATTGAATCATGCACTGCGCAAGTGTTATTTACATGCCTGATTTTAACTGATCATACCATAAATTAATATATTTAGTTGACAAATCGCCAATGCCGGGGAAATATAAAAAGGTGTGCCTCACAGCTCCCGATTTTTCAGAGCTGATTCTGCATCATGCATAACCGCAAGTTTCCATTTATTTCTTTTTGCGGTATTTGGGTTCAATACCTACTACATACGTTGCTATAGCCGCAATACTAATAAGCATTGCACCCAATATAGGTATTATAATTAAACCCGAATTTTGCCTATCTAATAAAGGCAATCCAATTAACGTAAACAAAACACCATATACGCACCACAATATACCCAAAGCACGATTATAACCTTTCACATCTTCTATAGGTGCTACCTCAGCATTTGCCCAAAAACCGAAAGGTTTTGCTTTCTTAGAATGAAACTCATAGATGCCCATTACAATAAATAATAAGCCGATGATTCCCCAAATTGTAAATGCTATGAATCTTTCTTCCATAAGAGGTATCCTTTCTTTGCAAAACACTTCTTGCATTTTATTCAAAAAAATCATTTTGAGGTTTGAGTTTTAAGAGTTGGTCTTGTATGAAAAGAAGAAAAGTCTTATCGTTCAAACCTTTCAAATGTTCGGATTGACATTTCTTCTATCGTATTGTATTATCTATTCATGAAAGAAATGGGTTTTGTGCCAAGTAAAGCCTTATGGCTCCAACGGGGTGCTCGTTTCTTTTTTTATATCCAGAATATCATACAAATACATTTTTCCATCATTTGCATGCCTTATTATCAAAGATGCATGAAATACGTTATATCTTTCAATATCTTCATTATCACCATATACCGGTAATGCAAAATAAGTATCATATCTATACCAGCCATTCCTTGCATTCCAATTATGTTTCCCCTTATTATTTTCTCTAAAATATCTGCCTGTTGAAATTTCTATCATTTCAGGAATTCCCTGTGTTGCATTCGCTTTAGCCTTTGCAACTGCTCCATTCAGCCTTTTGGTATATACTGATCCCGAATATTCACTTGGCAGATCAGATCCGATATATATAACATCACCGGTAGACGCCACCTTATAAAAATCGCCGACATATTCTTTCAAATATGCCCTCACTTCCTTCCAATCGATGGAACGTTTTCCTTTAAACCGGATATCATTAATCACCACAATACTATTCCCATCAATATCCTGAACAACCGAAACATTCCTCTGTTGTGACTGGTTACTATCGTTGATTTGTTTACAAACATCAAAAAGTGCTAGGTAACTGATGATTCTTCGTCTACTCTGTGTATCAGATTGCCGAAACAGTTCAATCATATAATTTTCTTCTGACACATAATCGTTGGTTGCAGTCTGTTCTTCATTTT
>ERZ773185.2147-NODE-2147-length-13218-cov-6.532705_pt1 | contig 13218 bp, 10 predicted proteins | sample MGYA00580531_ERZ773185 | MGnify/ENA primary metagenome ERZ773185 (study PRJEB29015, sample SAMEA2737799) | human gut metagenome | biome: human gut; feature: human-associated habitat; material: faeces | place: China | collected 2012 ...
GTGAAGTCCTTTTTATAGATAAAAGATAAGAGGTAATAGATAAAAAAGGTGGATCGCGGCTCTTTGCGCCGCTCAAAAATATTATACGCATTTGCATAGAAAGCGTCAATCTGCTATAATGGCTACAGCGTAATTTTGTTTTCGCCAAAGGCAAAAACTCCACTCTACTAATAAGGTGTTGATTTTTTTATGCTGCTTTCCAACAAAACCGTTGTCCTCGGCATCACCGGGGGCATTGCCGCCTACAAAATGCCCAACGTGGCGCATGCACTCGTCAAGCTGGGCGCGGATGTACACGTTCTTATGACGAAAAACGCCACCGAGTTTATCTCGCCGCTGGTGTTTGAGACGCTGACCCGCCGCCGCTGCCAGGTCGATACGTTTGACCGCAACTTCCAGTACGACGTGGCCCATATCAGCCTTGCCAACGCGGCAGATTTGATGCTCATTGCCCCGGCCACGGCCAACGTCATCGCCAAGCTGGCCCACGGCCAGGCCGACGACATGCTGACCACCGTCACGCTGGCCGCGACCTGCCCCAAGCTGGTCGCGCCCGCCATGAACACCCACATGCTCGAAAACCCCATCACCCAGGATAACCTCAAAACGCTGGAGCACTACGGCTTCACGGTCATCCCGTCCGGTTCCGGTATGCTGGCCTGCGGCGACGTCGGCTCGGGCCGTCTGCCCGATGAGGGTGTGCTGGTCGACTACGTCCTGCGGGAGCTGGCCTGCGCGAAAGACCTTAAAGGCAAAAAGGTCGTCGTCTCTGCCGGTGCCACGCAGGAGCCGATGGACCCCGTGCGCTACCTGACGAACCACTCCACCGGCAAAATGGGCTACGCCGTGGCCCGCGCCTGTATGCTGCGCGGCGCAGACGTCACGCTGCTGGCGTCCACCGGCTGCACGCTGCCGCCCGTGCCGTTTGTAAAGACCGTTCCGTTCACCACCGCCGCCGACCTGTTTGAGGCTGTCAAGGCAAACGCCATGGACGCTGACGCCCTCGTCATGGCCGCCGCCGTGGCCGACTACCGCCCGGCCACTGTCGCCGCGGACAAGGTCAAAAAGCACGACGGCGAGATGAATATTGCCCTGGAACGCACCGACGATATTTTAGCCTGGGTCGGTGCGCATAAGCCGGAAAAGCTGTTTGTCTGCGGCTTCTCGATGGAGACCCGCGATTTGATTGAAAACAGCACGGCCAAGCTGCACAAGAAGAACATGGACATGATCGTGGCCAACAACCTGAAGGTGCCCGGCGCAGGCTTCGGCGTGGACACGAACGTTGTGACCATCATCACCGCTCAAGGCGTCACCGAGCTGCCCCTCCAGAGCAAGGATGCCGTCGCCGGTCACATTGCAGACGCGATTGCGGGAAAGTAAGAAACAGACCGCAAACGGCCAAAGCTCTTTCCCGAAACAAAAAAATCATATCCCCGCCCCCACCTGCATATTCATTTGTGAATCATGCAAAGGGGGCGTTTTTATGTGCGGAATTGCGGGGCAGGTCGGGCGCGACCCCCGGACCATCCAGCGGCGGTACGCGGCCTACTGCGCCATGCAGCAAACGCTGGCGCGGCGCGGGCCGGACCAGCGCGGTATGTACATCTGCGGCGCGGCGGCGCTCATCCACGCGCGGCTGGCGGTTGTGGATCTCGAAAACGGTCTGCAGCCCATGCAGCTGGACTGGCAGGGTGAAACCTACGTGCTGGTTTATAACGGCGAGCTCTACAACACGCCCGAGCTGCGCGCCGCACTGGCCGCCCGCGGGCACAGCTTCAACGGGCACTCCGACACCGAGGTACTGCTCCACGCTTTTGCCGAGTGGGGCGCAAACTGCGTGCCCAGGTGCAACGGTATTTTTGCGTTTGCGGTCTGGCAGCAGAACGCAGGTACGCTGTTTTTGGCACGGGACCGCTGTGGCGTCAAGCCGCTGTTCTACACGGAGGCGGAGGACTCGCTGATATTTGGCAGTGAGCTGAAGACCCTGCTGGCGCACCCGGCTGTGCCGCCCCGCATCGATGCCAACGGCCTGGCCGAGGTGCTGCTGCTTGGCCCCGGGCGCACGCCGGGCTGCGGCGTATTTCAAAATGTGCGGGAGCTGCTGCCCGGCCAGTACGCTGTCTATGAGACCCAAACCGCCCGCCTGACCCTGCACACCTACTGGCGGCTCGAGGACCACGACCACCCCGACGACTTCACCGCCACGGCCCGCAGGGTGCGCGACCTCGTCACCGATGCTATCGAGCGGCAACTCGTGTCCGACGTGCCCGTGGCAACGTTTTTGTCCGGCGGGCTGGATTCCAGCCTGATTTCGGCCATCGCCGATGCGCATTTTACGGCGCAGGGCAACCAGCTGCAAACGTTCTCGGTGGGCTACCGGGACAACAAAAAGTACTTCCACGCGACAAAATTTCAGCCTGGCGCGGATGCACCCTACATCCGCAAAATGAACGACTTTCTCCATGCCAGGCACCACTGGGTCACGCTGGACACGCCGGAGCTTGTGCCCGCGCTGTACGCCGCAGTGGACGCCCGCGACCTGCCCGGCATGGCGGACGTGGATGCGTCGCTGCTCGTGTTCTGCCGGCATATCAAGCCCCACGCCACGGTGGCGCTGTCGGGGGAGTGCGCGGACGAAATTTTCGGCGGCTACCCGTGGTACCGCGACCCTACGGTGCGTGAGCGGTACGGCTTCCCATGGGCGCAGTCCACGGCCTACCGCGCGTCGTTCATCAAGCCCGGTGTGCTGGGCGGCATCGACCCGGCAGCGTTCGTGGATGAACGCTATCGCGCCACGCTGGCACAGACCTCCGTCCGCCCCGGCCTGCCCGCCGCAGAACAGCGGATGCGCCAGATGATGAACCTGAATTTCAAATGGTTCATGCAGACGCTGCTGGACCGCAAGGACCGCATGAGCATGTACAGCGGCCTCGAGGTCCGCGTGCCGTTCTGCGATTACCGCATTGCGGAGTATCTCTACTCGGTCCCATGGGAGTTCAAGGACTATCACGGGCAGGAAAAGGGCCTCCTGCGCGAGGCCATGCGCGGCGTGCTGCCCGACGAGGTTCTGTGGCGGCGCAAAAGCCCGTACCCCAAAACGTGGAACCCCAGCTACCTGGCTGCCGTCTCGGCGGAGCTGCGCACCGTCCTGAACGACCCCGCCGCGCCGCTTCTGCGCATCATTCGGGCGGACGCACTGGAAACGCTGCTGGCCTCCGGCGCGGATAACCCCATCCCGTGGTACGGTCAGCTGATGACCACGCCCCAGACTATCGCGTGGTTTTTGCAGCTGAACTATTGGCTGGCAAAGTATAAGGTGGAGCTGGTGTGAACTTGCGGCGGGGTGGGGGCACCCCGCCCTACGTGTATCATTTATGCGGGGACGTAGGGCAGCATGCCCTCATGCCGCCGTGCCCGTTCCCGCCACCGCAAGCCTCCCGCCACCACCGTAGGGGCGGATTCCCGATTCGTCCGCGAACCTAACGCAGCGTCACACGGCCCGGGCACATATACAAGGCGCCCCTGCGTCACACAAACGCAAAAATAATTTATTTTCCCTCCCCATCTGTTCAAACCCGCCAAAACGTGCTATAATAACCCAATAGGACTATAAATAGAGAAGGGAGTCTCCTCATGCAGCAGGAAACTGTCATCGTTCTGGATTTCGGCGGCCAGTATAATCAGCTGATCGCCCGCCGCGTCCGCGAATGCAACGTATATTGCGAGATTTATTCGTACCGCACCGACCTTGCCAAAATCAAGGCCAAAAACCCCAAGGGCATCATCTTCACCGGCGGCCCCAACAGCGCCTACCTGCCGGATTCGCCCACGATCGACCCCGAAATTTATAACTGGGGCGTGCCCATCCTCGGCATCTGCTACGGCAGCCAGCTGATGATGCACATGCTGGGCGGCAAGGTCTGCAAGGCACCCGAGCGCGAGTACGGCAAGACGCTGGTCGACTTGGACACCGCCAGCCCGCTGTTTGACACGCTGCCCGCGCAGAATGTCTGCTGGATGAGCCATAACGACTACATCGAGCAGGCCGCCCCCGGCTTTGAGATCGTGGCCCACACGCCCAACTGTCCGGTGGCTGCCGTGCAGGATAAGGCGCGCGGCCTCTACGCTGTGCAGTTCCACCCCGAGGTCCTGCACACCGAGAATGGCACGAAAATTCTGCATAACTTCGTCTATAATGTCTGCCGCTGCGCCGGTGACTGGAAGATGGACTCTTTCGTGGAAAACTCCGTCAAGGCCCTGCGCGAAAAGATTGGCGACGGCAAGGTACTCTGCGCCCTGTCTGGCGGCGTGGATTCCAGCGTCTGCGCGGCCATGCTGGCCAAGGCCATCGGCAAGCAGCTGACCTGCGTGTTCGTGGACCACGGTCTGCTGCGCAAGAATGAGCGCGAGCAGGTCTGCGAGGTCTTTGGCGAGGGCGGCCAGTTCGACATCAACTTTGTTTGCGTCGACGCCCGTGACCGCTTCTACAAGAAGCTGGCCGGTCAGGACGCCCCCGAGCGCAAGCGCAAGATCATCGGCGAGGAGTTCATCCGCGTCTTTGAGGATGAGGCTAAAAAGATCGGTGCTGTGGACTTTTTGGCACAGGGCACGATTTACCCCGACGTGGTCGAGTCCGGCCTCGGCGGCGAATCTGCCACAATCAAGAGCCACCACAACGTCGGCGGTCTGCCCGACTATGTTGACTTTAAGGAAATCGTCGAGCCGCTGCGTGACCTGTTCAAGGACGAGGTCCGTCAGGCTGGCCGTGAGTTGGGCCTGCCGGAGTACCTTGTCGCCCGCCAGCCGTTCCCCGGCCCGGGCCTGGCCATCCGCATCATCGGCGATGTGACCCCCGAGAAGGTCGCCATCGTGCAGGATGCCGACGCCATCTGGCGTGAGGAGATCGACAAGCTGCCCATGGCCCAGCGCCCGAGCCAGTACTTTGCCGCGCTGACCAACATGCGCAGTGTCGGCGTTATGGGCGACGAGCGCACCTACGACTACGCCATCGCCCTACGCGCCGTCACCACGACGGATTTCATGACCGCCGAGGTCACGATCCTGCCGACGGAGACCATCACCACTGCCGCCAACCGCATCGTGAACGAGGTCAAGAACATCAACCGCGTCATGTTTGACTACACTACAAAACCGCCGGCAACGATTGAGTTTGAATAAGTGACAAGCCCCGATATTGAACGAAACACCGTTCAATATCCGGGCTTTTTGTGCGTTTTCGCTAAAAGTTTATTTTAAACTTGGTAAAAAACACAAGACTGGAGTGGCTTTACGTTGAAAAGGAAATGTGTTACTATAAAAATAATTATTTGACTCAAGAGAACCTAATTGTATGGAAGGATAAAGTTTTATGGCGGACTTGATTTTCGTAATTATTTTACTTTATATCATCTGGCGTGTATACAAGAATGCAAAGGAAAAAAGATTAAGAGCCGAAGCGAGAAAACGAAAATTTAATGAGGCGCTACAGGAGACGGATAGGCTTATACCCAATGTTGCATCTTCCGATTTCTATAAAGACCTTATACAAGGTATACGTTTAGGCATAAATGAGAGACAAAAATCAGATCCGATAGACTGGTTTTGCAATCATGAACCGTATTTCGAAATCAGTGGGAATGAAGTTGCACTTAAGACTTGGCAAACTTACACTAGTGAATATGCTAGTGATGGCGAATCATATAGAGAGTATTGGCAGTTTGATTTTAGGGAACACGGATATGAGCCGCTATCAAATGTGCAAGTTTATGCGTTAGCTAAAGTTATGACGAATAATCATAATCTTGAATTTAAAATTTTGGAAAGAAATGCGAAAGACTACAGATACTATAAATTGAATTGCTGCGAAGAAAAGAAAACAAAAAATAGAGCGTTGCAAGAAGAAAATCCAAACATATTAGTAGGATTCACACAGGAGTTTATACAATCTATGCGAGAAGGAGCAACACCGCGGTATCGAAATGCGTTTTGAGCAGTAAGAAAATGGTGTGCTTTTGACTACGTAAAAGTTGGAAAACAGGTATTCTGTCATAGCGCCTGCATGGTAAATAAGTATTCAAACGCAGGTTACTTAATAAATTTTCATGATAGTAATTAAAACATCACAAATTTGAATAACCCCTGCCCCTACCATCCCGCCCCGGCTTTGCGCCCGGCGGGATTTTTTGTTGCGCGGGGGGCGCGGGTGGTGTACAATGGTTTATAATACGGTAAAGCGGCATCGCGGAAAGGACACTCCCATGAAAGAAATCCCCATTACATCCTTTGACAACCTCCAAATCGGTCAGGCGGAAGACGCGGCGGCGGGCACGGGCTGCACAGTGGTGCTGCTGGGCAAGGACGGTGCCCCGGCGGGGCTGGATGTGCGCGGCGGCGGGCCGGCCTCGCGGGAGAGCGAGCTGCTCAAGCCGCTGGCGGCGGCGCAGGTCATCCACGCCATTGTGCTGGCGGGCGGCAGCGCCTTCGGACTGGATGCCGCAGGCGGCGTCATGCGGTATCTCGAGGAACGCGGCATCGGCTTTGACGTAGGTGTGACGAAAGTGCCCCTCGTCTGCCAGTCCGACCTGTTCGATTTGACCGTGGCCGACGCCCGCACCCGGCCCGATGCAGCCATGGCCTACGCGGCCTGCGTCAACGCCGAGACCGGCAACTACCGCGACGGCAACCACGGCGCGGGTACCGGTGCGACTGTCGGCAAGCTGCTGGGCATGGACCACTGCATGAAATCCGGCATCGGCAGCTACGCCGTGCAGGTGGGCGACCTGAAGGTAGGCGCGCTCGTTGCGGTCAACGCGGTGGGCGACGTCTACGATTTTGAGACGGGCCGCAAGGTCGCCGGGCTGCGGGCTGACGACGGCAAAACGTTTTTGGATTCCGAGCGGGTGCTGATGCAGCAGCTCGACGCGCCACAGGAAAAATTCGTCGGCAACACGACGCTTGGCATCCTTTTCACCAATGCAAAGCTCGACAAGGCGCGGCTGTGCAAGGCCGCGGGCATGGCGCACGACGGCTACGCCCGCGCCATCCGCCCGGTGCACACCTCGATGGACGGCGACAGCATCTACGCGGTCTCGCTGGGCGGCGTGCCCGCTGACCTCGACGCCGTCGGCGTGATCGGCGCGCGGGTCATGGCTAAGGCTATCGTACGGGCCGTGGAGGCCGCAGACAGCGCGTACGGCTTCCCGGCGGCGCGGGATATGTAAAGTCACCCCTGCCCCGACACCGTAGGGGCGGATTCCATATCCGCCCGGGCACCGTGCCGTTGCCGCAGGTCGGCGTCAAAACAGCATTGCGCCCGCCCCAAAATCGCGGTATAATAGTGCCAGAATCACAACAGGGGAGAACCACCACACGCTATGCCAAAATTGGACGAACAAATCAAAACGCTGGCGGGCTACTTTGCGGCGGACTGTGAGCCGGACGGCAAGCTGACGCTGCAATTGGAGGTCGAGCACTTCCTCACCCGGTCCGACGGCCAGCCCCCGGCCTTTGCCGATGTGCAGGCTGCGCTGCGCGATTTGCAGCAGCAGACAGACGCGCCGATCATCACCGACGGCAAATATTTCGGCTACAGCGGCCCGGCGCTGACGGCCACGCTGGGGCCCGCGTGCCAGCTGCGCATCAGCCTGGCCCCGCTGCGCGACGTGCAGGACATCATGAATCTGTACAACCGATTCTATTTGCAGTTGGGGCTGGCGCTGGCTGCCCACGGGCTGCGCGCCTGGACGGCGGGCTGCCACCCGACCTGCCATGCCGAGGACCTGCCTCTGGTGCCCCGCACCCGGGACGAGGCCATGGACGCCTACCTGCGGGAAAAGGGGGCCTGCAGCGTGCAGATGATGCGCGCCACGGCGGCGACGCAGGTGTCCATTGACTATCAGGATGAGACTGATTTTGTCCGCAAAATGCGCGCGGCCAGCCTGCTGACGCCGTTCTTTGCGCTGCTCAGCGACAACGCTCCGGTCTATCAGGCCAGCCGCAACAGCAGCTATTGCATCCGCACGCGGCTCTGGCAGGATGTGGACCGTGACCGCTGCGGCGTCACGCCGCATCTGATGGACGCGGATTTCGGTTACGCCCGCTATGCGGAGAACGTGCTGACCAAGCCCCAAATCACTGCGCTGCGGCTGGGCCGCGTCAGGGCTGCGGGCGGAAAGATTGCGCCGGAGCTTTACGCCGGGCATGTCAGTCGTCAGGAAACCGCGCAGATTTTGTCCAATTTCTTTTACGATGTACGTCTCAAATCCCGCATTGAGCTGCGCGCCGCGGACAGCATGCCGCCGCGGTACATCGCCGCGTATATGCAGCTGGTCAAGTCGGTGTTCGGCAGCCCGGCAGCGCTGCAAAATGTGCTGCGCCACTACGCGGGCGCGACGACGCTGGACATCACGTCGGCTAAGCTGGCCGTCTGCAAGGACGGCTACAACGCGCTGGTCTATGGCCGCCCCGTCAGCGGCGAGCTGGCCTGGCTGCTGATGCAGGCCCGCAGCCGCACGCCCTCGCAGGAGGAACGCGCACTGCTCGACCCGTTCATGCAGCTGCTGACGACCCGCAAAACCATCCGCGAGACGGAAAATTACAACGAATAAACGTGCTTTCTGCGGGCATACTGACCCTGAAAGGGGGCGTGTGCCATGCGGGAAACATCCTACCACGCGGTCATTGCCGAGATGACCGTCCGCGCACTGTGGGAGCTGCAAAACCTGCTGGACTGCATCCCCGACGCGCTGTGGGACCGCTGCTACGGCGGCGCACCGCTGTGGCAGCATGTCTACCACACCCTGCACGAGCTGGACCAGTGGTTTATCAACCCGCGGGACACCGACTTTGTCGAGCCGCCCATCCACACGCCGCACTTGCAGGAATTGCACATTTACCCGGCAGTGCGTCTTGACAGGCAGGCGGTAGATGATTATTTTTATACAATCAAGTCCAAGCTGTCCATCTATCTGACCTCGCTCCACGACGAGGATCTGCTGCAGCGGCCCGACAACTGCGAGTGGACGCGGTTTACGCTGATTTTGTCGCAGTATCGACATTTATACCGCCACATGGGCATGGTGATGGGCTTTATTGAGGCCGAGACCGGCCTCTGCCCGCGCACGCTGGAGGTGGGGGAGGACCCGCCCGCCGCGCCCTACGACCCTTATCAATGAGAGGAACTTTTCAATGAAGTATCGCTGTTTTGCGGAGCTTGCGCTGGCAATGTTGCTGCCCGGCTGCGCCGCCGCGCCTGACCTGACGCCGGTCTGGCAGCGCGACCTGCCCGCCAGCGGCGTACATATAGAGCTTGCCAACGCGCAGCTGCTCTCTGACGCGGACGTCTACTACGCCGCAACGCGAGAGGAACTGTACGCGCACAATGTGTCGGTTTTGCCCGCCGTCAAGGCCGACGGTCAGCCCGTTGTAACGTTTTACGGCGCTGCAGCGCAGGATATTGACCTTGTGTATCTGGAGGACATCGGCGACGTGTACGTCGATTATGACCGCGTCAAGCCGCAGATCAAGCTGGATTACATCCTGACAGAAGGGGACGGGTATGTCTCCTACGAGTTGGACACCGCGTACAATTTTGAGTTCACGGTGACGACGCAGACCGGCGAGGATAAGATTCTGGTCGTCAGCGAGAGAAGTGACGTGAAATGAAAATGCCCCGCCCGGGTTGGCCGAGCGGGGCATTTTTTGTGCGTTAAATGCCTTCTCCTTTGGGGGAAGGTGGCCGAGGCCCCGCCCGAGGTCGGATGAGGGGAAAGTCCGCGCGATTTCCCACATACGGGCAGTCACGGGAACTTAGCCCTCATCAGTCGCCTGCGGCGACAGCTTCCCCCCGATGGGGAAGCCTTTGTGGACGTTGCCGCCCACAGCCTCACTTCCTCTCCGGCAAATCCACCGTCGTCGTCGGGAAGGCGAACTCACAGCCTTCCTCCTTCATCAAATCCAAAATGTGCAGATTCAGCGTGTTTTTTACCTGCATGAACTCCCGCAGATTGACTTTGGTGATGTACACACGACACGCCAGATCAATGCTGTAGTCGTTGAATTTATCCAGCGCAATCGTCACGCCGTCGGGCTGCACGTCGGGCTGGGCTTGCAGCATGGCGGTCAGATCGGCGGTCAGCTGTTCGATTTTTTCGCGCGGGGTGTCGTAGGTCAGACCAATCGTAAACTTCCAAAGGCGGCTCTGGCGGCGGTCATAGTTCTGGATGTACTCTGCTGTGATTTTGGAATTTTCTATCGTGATAGCGACATTATCCGGGCTGCGGATGCGGGTGGAGCGGAAGGAAATGTCCTCGACGGTGCCCTCGCAGTCGCCCAGCACGATGTAATCCCCGATGCCGAAGGGCCGCTCCAACACCAGCGTGATGCCCGCAATCAGGCTGTTCAGTGTGGACTGCGCGGCCAGCGAGACCGCCAGTCCGGCGACACCCGCGCCGGTCAGCAGGCCGGAGACCGGCACGCCGAGGCGGTCCAGCATGGCGATACCCGCAAACAGGCCGACCAGCGCATGAAAGATGTTCTCAAAAAAGTGTCCCATCGTCTGATTGGTTTCTAAATCCAGATGGTTCTGGGCGCTGCGCAGCAAAAGCCGGGTGACCGGGGCCGCACGCCAGCAGCCGAGCGCGATATAGAAGATGACCAGCAGGTCGGTAGCCAGATTCAGGTATTGCAAAAAAACGGCGTCGCGCACCAGCTCAAACGGCAGCGACTTGACGGCAGCTGCGCCCAGCAGTACCCGAAAAAGACCCGCCACCGGCGTAAGAAAGCTGTCCAGCAGGATGTAAAGCCACGATGCCATGTGACTTTTTGCGCGGCCCAGAAAACGCCGGGCGGCGAGCTTGTACACCTCGGGTGCACCGGCAGCCGCCAGCGCCAGCAACGCCGCGGGCAGAAACGAGAGAAAATCGTGGGTGAGTTCTTCCATGGTGGGTACCTCAGTTTATGGTTGTGGAAATCCTTGGACCACTCTGAGAGGGGGCTCCGCCCGCAGGCGGTGGGGGAGAGAACCTGACGCGGCCCGAAATATTTCGGATAGCCGCAAGGTTCTCTCCCTCCGGCCCTGCGGGGCCACCTCCCTCGCAGAGGGCGGCAAGAAGGTGGTGGGCTAGAATTTCCTTAATTATACCACACCCCCTTGCATTTTGTAAAATCTATGCTATAATACTTCCCGGAAAGTCTGTTTCAGGGCGGGGTGTGATTCCCCACCGGCGGTGAGCGGCATGGCCCGCAAGCCCGCGACCAGCTGCAAATGCGGCTGCTGACCCGGTGTAATTCCGGGGCCGACGGTTAAAGTCCGGATGAAAGAAACGGAAAGCTGTTTGCTTTGCTTTTTTGCGCCCTGTCGTATATTTTGCGGCAGGGCGTTTTGTTTTCGCAAGGGCAGGGCAGAGCCTCCCGGGTTCGTGAGCTGACTTTCACAAATTTTTACGGGAGGCATCTTCTCATGCAAAACAAGACTACCAACATCCGCAAGCTCACCGGCACCGCCATGCTCGGCGCTGTCGCCGCCGTACTTATGTACATGGAGTTTCCGATCCCCATCATGCCGTCCTTCGTCAAGCTGGACGTGTCCGAACTGCCCGCGCTGCTGGCCGCCTACGCCTACGGGCCGGTGTCCGGCATCGCTGTGTGCCTGATCAAAAACCTTATCAAGCTGCCCAGCACCAGCACTGCTGCGGTGGGTGAACTGTTCAATTTCGTCATGGGGGCGTTGTTTGTAGGCGTCGCCGGCTTTGTGTACAAGCGCAGCAAGACCCGCCGCAGCGCACTCATCGGCGCAGGGCTGGGCGCACTGGCCATGGCCGTTGTGTCCGTGCCGTACAACTACTTCATCGTCTACCCGGCCTATGTGGTTTTGTATCATCTGCCGCTCGAAGCCATCATCGGTATGTACCAGGCCATCAACCCCAGCGTGGACGGCCTGCTGACCTGCCTGATCACCTTCAACTTCCCGTTTACCTTGTTTAAAGGTCTGCTGGACGCGGCGCTCTGCTTCCTGATTTACAAGCCGCTGTCCGGTGTGCTGCACGGGAGAAAGTGAGAAAGGCTTCCCCCCGCGCAGGGGGAAGCTGTCACCGAAGGTGACTGATGAGGGCCGGGTTGACGCAACCACTCGTCTATGGGCGGCAAGGAGAGCTTTGCCCTCATCCGGCCTCGGGCGGGGCCTCGGCCACCTTCCCCCGATGGGGAAGGCTCTCCTCCAAAACCACACACGCTGCCGCATCTGTCCCGCTTTTGTGCAAACCGTCTGAACTGCACAACGAAATATCGTTGACTTTGCCAAAAACCTGTGGTACACTAACTTCACAACAACAGAATAGCAACTTATCAAGAGCGGCTGAGGGAACAGGCCCGATGAAGCCCGACAACCTGCGTGTATGCGCAAGGTGCCAAGTCCTGCGGGAAACCGAAAGATAAGCGTTACCGCGCGCAGTCTTTCCGGCTGCGCGCTTTTTGTTTCCACGGTTGCGTTTCTGCCGAATATTTTATAGGAGGCTTTCCCCAATGTCCAAAGTTCTTTTCACGTCCGAATCCGTCACCGAGGGGCATCCCGACAAAATCTGCGACCAGATCTCCGACGCCATCCTCGACGCCATCCTGGCGCAGGACCCCGGTGCCCGCGTTGCCTGCGAGACGACCTGCTCCACCGGCCTCGTCCACATCATGGGCGAGATCACGACCAGCTGCTACGTGGACATCCCCGGCACGGCGCGCGAGGTCATCCGCTCCATCGGCTATGACCGCGCCAAGTACGGCTTTGACTGCGACACCTGCGGCGTCATCACCAACATCGACGGCCAGAGTCCCGACATTGCGCTGGGCACCAACGACGACGTGGCCGGTGCGGGCGACCAGGGCATGATGTTCGGCTACGCCTGCAATGAGACGCCCGAGCTGATGCCGCTGCCCATCAGCCTGGCCCACAAGCTGGCCAAGCGCCTGACCGAGGTGCGCAAGAACGGCACGCTGGATTACCTGCGCCCGGACGGCAAGAGCCAGGTCACCGTGGAGTACGACGACGGCAAGCCCGTGCGCATCGACGCGGTGGTCATTTCCAGCCAGCACAGCCCCGACATCAGCCAGGAGCAGCTGCATGAGGACATCCGCCGCGAGGTCATTGAGAAGGTCATTCCCGCCGAGCTGCTGGACGAGAACACGAAGTACTACATCAACCCCACGGGCCGCTTTGTTGTGGGCGGC
>ERZ773185.2149-NODE-2149-length-13213-cov-3.881441_pt1 | contig 13213 bp, 15 predicted proteins | sample MGYA00580531_ERZ773185 | MGnify/ENA primary metagenome ERZ773185 (study PRJEB29015, sample SAMEA2737799) | human gut metagenome | biome: human gut; feature: human-associated habitat; material: faeces | place: China | collected 2012 ...
GGCAAGTGATGATGCAAGTCATATTACGGGTCAGGTCATCTGTGTAGATGGCGGTATGGCAATGTAGGAGGGAAAAAATGAGCAGAAGAGTTGTGATTACAGGTTTAGGAACTGTAAACCCTTTGGGAAATAACGTAGAGACAACATGGGATAATGTAAAAAAAGGTGTCTGCGGAATTGATGAGATTACAAGAATTGATACGACGAACCATGCAGTGAAGCTTGCCGGAGAGGTAAAGAATCTGGATGTAACAGCCGTAATCGACAAGAAGGATGCCAGACGTATGGACCGCTACGCACAGTATGCAGTTGTTGCAGCTGACGAGGCATTTAAGCAGAGTGGTCTGGACATGGAGAAGGAAGATGCAGAGCGATGTGGAGTCATCTTCTCCAGCGGTATCGGCGGCATGGAAGTCACAGAGAAGAACTATCAGACTGGCGAGAGACGTGGTTTTGACAAGATCTCCCCATTCTATATTCCGATGACAATCGCAAACATGGGTGCCGGAAATATCGCAATCCGTTTTGGATTTAAAGGTATCTGTACCTGCGTTGTAACGGCCTGTGCATCCGGCAATAATGCAGTTGGTGACAGCTTCCATTATATTCGTGATGGATATGCAGATGTCATGATCTGTGGTGGTTCTGAGGCAGCAATCACGGATATGGCAATCGGTGGATTTACAGCGATGCAGGCATTGAATACAACAACGGATAAGAATCGTGCTTCGATTCCATTTGATAAGGAGCGTGCCGGTTTCGTCATGGGTGAAGGTGCCGGTGCACTTGTATTAGAAGAGTATGAGCATGCGAAGGCGCGAGGTGCGGAAATCCTCGGCGAGGTTGTAGGATACGGTGCAACCTGTGATGCATACCACATCACTTCTCCTGCTGAAGACGGAAGCGGTGCTGCAAAGGCAATGGAATTTGCCATGAAGGATGCAGGCATCACCCCGGAACAGCTTGATTATGTGAATGCTCATGGAACCAGCACCCATCACAATGACTTATTCGAGACAAAGGCGATCAAACTGGCTTTAGGTGATCATGCAGATAAAGTAAAGATCAACTCTACCAAGTCCATGATCGGCCACTTATTAGGCGCAGCAGGCGGCGTAGAGTTCATTACCTGTGTAAAGAGTATTGAAGATGGTTATGTACATCCAACAGTAGGTCTGGAAACACCAGGTGAAGGCTGTGACTTAGATTACACCATGCATGAAGGCGTATCCATGGATGTAAATTATGCCATCAGCAACTCTTTAGGCTTTGGCGGACATAATGCCAGCCTGATCGTGAAGAAATTCACTGTATAAGGAAGGAGAACGTGGACATGAATATGGATGAAATCCTGACACTGGTTCAGGCTGTATCTGATTCAAAGCTGACCAGCTTTAAACTGGATCAGGGCGATATGCACATTTCCCTGAAGAAAGAGAAAGAAGAAGCAAAGATCATCACAGTTAGTGCACCTGGCGCTGTCGCAGCTGTTCCGGCTTCAACCGCTGCACCTGTACTGACTGCAGCTTCCACAAGTGTAAGCACAGAAATACCTGCAGCAGCATGCCGATAAAAAAGCCGACGATGCTGTCCAGGGCTGTACCTCCGAAAAGGTAGGAAAAACAGCCACAACCTAGTCCGCAGAAGAAGATGTGGACGACAGGTTTACCGAACGAAATATTTTTACATCTTTCCAGACGGTTCCAGGCGTCGATCAGCGAACATTCGTGGGAACAGATCTCGCGGGAAAGCTGGTTTAATGCAGCGATGCGCCCGAGATGCGTGGTGCCGAGCGGAATGTGGCGGATCATGCTGCAGGCATCTTCACGATCCTCGTTTGCACTTGCAAAGATTCCGTTGGAAAGCACATAAACATCATAATTTTCAATTTCGTATGCCTCAAGAATATGCATGACCGTGTCCTCGACGCGGTAGACTTCGGCACCATTCCGAAGCAGTGCATCGCCGATTTCCACGGCGAGAGCCAGAATTTCCTTGGTTACAGCCATTTGGATGTCCGCCTTTCTGATAATAAAATGTCCATATGAAAAAGTAACACGTTTTTATAAAAAAAGCAATCTGGTACTTTTGACAGTTGTCCAGTACATAATATCTGTGAGGACAGGCATAATAATGCATAAATCATGCAAGTGATGTAAAAACGGACAGGAGGACAGGAATATGAATTGCAGAAAATACAGAGCATGCCTTGTGGGAGTGCTGGCCATCGCGCTGATCTGCGGGGCACTTTTATATCTGAAATACGGGAGAGAGGGGGAGACCCCGGTGGACGGCGTGCTGGTGGAACGGAATTCTACATGGGAAGCGGGAACTGCGGCATGAGTGCAAAGAGTGAGACACTGTATCTTAAGATTGACCAGAATACAATCGTGACAGACCGGCATGTGACGCTTGGGGACATTGCGAAAATGGAGTGCCCGGATGCTTCGATTGTGCGCCAGCTGAAGCAGAAAAAAATCTATACGTTTGCGGAGGCGATGAATCCGCGCAAACAGAAGAACCAGATGAAGGTTTTTTCCATATTAAAGATCGTCGAACTGATTCATGAGGAATATCCGAATGTGGACATCAGCAATGAGGGAGAATCAGACTTTATCGTAGAGTATGTGAAGTCCCCGGAAAAACCGGTGTGGATGAATTGTCTGAAGACAGTGATTTTGTGTATCCTGATTTTCTTTGGAGCGGCTTTTACGATCATGGCTTTTAACAATGACGTAGGTGTGACAGATGTTTTTGCAAAGTTTTATCAGCAGATCACGGGAACGGAATCAAATGGCATCACAGAACTGGAAATCTGCTACAGTATTGGACTAGCCGTTGGGATTATTGTGTTTTTCAACCATGTAGGACACAAGAAAATCACGCATGATCCAACACCGATCCAGATCGAGATGCGGAAATATGAGACAGATCTGGATACCGCTTTCATCAATAACGCAGAGAGAAGAGGACACAGTGTTGATGTGGATTAAACATTTATTTCTCGGATTTATCGGACTTGCCTCCGGTGTCGGAGTGGCAGCGGGAACCTTTGCATTTATCATAGTCATCGGTGTCGTGCCAAGAATGATTGCAAAATGCAACCGGGCGGAAAGTACCATTCTTTTTGAAAATATGATCGTGCTTGGTGGGATTTTTGGCACAATTATGTCGGTATTTACAGATATCAGCCTTCCGGTCGGGCACTGGCTCTTGTATGTATATGGTTTCTGTGCAGGTATTTTTGTGGGATGTATTGCAGTGGCACTGGCAGAAATCTTAAATACGTTCCCGATCATCTTCAGAAGATTCCAGATAAAAGAAGGACTTTCCTGGATCATGCTGTTTATGGCATTTGGAAAATGTGCAGGAGCGTTCTGGTATTTTGGACATCACATGACACCGCCCTGATGCAGAAAGGACAGTCTGGAGAAAACATTTTCACAGGCATTTGTCAGAAGGACAGCACAGAGACATTGTTATATGGTCAGCATGGTATTTGACGAAAACGTGATTATGGCATAAGATAAAAAATAAGAACAGTCAGACACAGCCCAAAGCAGTGGGAGTATGTCTGCACAAGACGAAAGAGAGAATGACGGATATGGTCACATCCATCGCACGCCAGAGCGTGATCTTAAAATGTAATATGCAGAAAGCAGTAATGCTTGGAAATTATGAATTTTATTACGGAGCAGGGGTTGCCGGAAAAATCGGGGGATTTGAGATTCCAGATGATATAAAACCGCTGGAACTTCGGGAACTATTAGACAAAAAGTTAGATCAGATCAGCCCCAAGGATGAAAAAGAGACTTATCTGATCCATATTTTAAAAGAATTCCGTCCGGATGAACTATATGACGGGCAGATGAAGGAACTGCTTTTATGGGGAAAGGGAGAACAGTATCTGTGGAGTGTCAATATTCCACAGTGACATCCTGCTGGGACATCAGAGGGTCTGATACTGGTCTCTTCCGTTTCCTTTGGCGGAGTACATAGCTTTATCAGCCGAAATATAGAGTTCTTCCATCTTAATATCTGGATGATCGGCAAATGAGATTCCAATGCTCGCAGAAATATTGCTCCATTCTTTTTTCATGGTGGAGAGTTCGCGGATGACCTGACACAGTTTTTCTGCAACTGCCATGGCATTTTGTCTGTCTGTGACATTTGAGAGGTACACAACAAATTCATCGCCACCGATGCGTCCTACAATGTCATAACTGCGGACAGATGTGCGGAGCGTGTCTGCAACCGCAATTAAGAGAGCATCCCCTTCTAAATGTCCATAAGTATCATTCACCTGTTTGAATTTGTCCAGATCGATACTGATCAGTGGACGTACACAGTCAGGATTTTTGCCATCTTCCTGCATTTGTCTTGAAATATGATCTTCGGCAGCCCTCCGGTTATAAAGACCGGTGAGGGCATCTGTCTCCGACATGACCCTGATCTCTTTTGTTTTCCGGCTATGAACCAGCAGAATACCCAGCAGCAGCGAGAGCAGTGCCATACTGACTGCCAGAATAATCGGAATGGAAATGCGCGGATAAGCATAAACAAGGGTAAAGAGGGACGGATCCTCCCTATAACTGCAGTTCTGAAGAACAATGGAATCCAGCTGTTCAGAGGAAATACACGCCAGTCCCTTATTGATAATGCTGAGCAGTCTTGGATCGCACTGGTCAGACAGACCAAAGGAAGCAGCCTCTGTCATGGCAGTGAGCGTTGTGGAGGACAAATTACGGTATTTTACCTGCGAGAGCAGATAGTTGGCACTATAGTTGTCGGCATAAGTACAGTCTGCACTGCCGGACAGCACAGCCTGAAAACATTCCTCGATCGTATCATAGTAAACCACATCCTCGGTATCATATTCCGGATTGTCCAGAATGGAATTTGTGAGATTGAAGCTGTTCGGCAGTGCAACGATATCCCTCTCATGGCTCTGTGGTTTGCTATTCCGTACAACCACAATGGACGAGTTCAGATAAGGGGTTGTCAGAAGTGCATGATTCTGCTCAGCCCATGAATAATCGTGTGCCAGTGCCGTAAGCATATTGATCTCATGTGACCGAAGCTTCGACAGGGCATCGGAGAAACTGTCAGACTTTATATACCGGAAATGCAGGCCGGTATACTGGCTGACAAGATCGAGAACATCCGCAGCAATGCCGGAAGCGGTCTGTGTATTTTCATTGTAACCTTCAATTGGTGCATTCGAAGGGTCACAGGTCACTGTAATCTCCGGCGCTGTGGCAAGATAGTCTAACTCATCCCGGGTAAATTCGCAGCGGTAATTCCGGATATCCCGCTGGTAAGTGTTGTAGAGGTCGTGTTCAAAGTTGGGATTGACGTTTAAGATCACAGTCTGGGCATAGTTTAAGTATTCCATGATCGGATTTCCCTTAAAAGTCACAAAATAAAGCGGGAAAGAAGGAAGGCTTGCAAGGATCTTTTTCTCCGAAGGGTGGGAAACATTTGTAGCATAAATGGCATCCACAGTGTTGTCCTCAAGCGCTTTTTCCAGCTGTGCTGTGTTTCCAAAGTATTGTTTCTCAAAAGAAAAATGGTGTGCAGCCGCATAGTCATCCAGAGCGTCTAAATGGTTACAGCTTGCAAGAACGCCAATGCTCATTCCATCGAAATCCGCATAGTCGTTATAGTAATAGGTATCGTTATCCTTCAGCGCATACAGTTCGTAATGGGTTGTGACCGCCGGCTGTGCAGAAAAGTCAAGAGTGCTTGTCCGGAAGGAAGAATAGTCTACACCGCAGACAAGGTCAATATTTCTGTCATTTAAGGATTTCAGGCATGCTGAGTAATTCATCTGGATAAATTCATATTCCCATCCGGTATACTGGCTGATCTCCCGGAGATAGTCCACGAAGTAGCCGCTGTAGTTTCCGTTCTCATCACACTCCTGATAATTATCCATTGTGTAAAAACCTACCCGGATGACTTTTTTTCCATCGCGGGCATAGCAGTTGACAGGGGAAAAAATGGTGAGAAACATCAAGGTTGAAAGAAAGAGACAAATATATTTTTTCATGGCATGCTCCATTTACTTCATTGTGGTCGATCCGCAGCGTTTTCCTGAAACAGTGTATGCCGACAGATTCTATCAACATTATACTACAAATAGTAAGTGATTCAATGCATAATGTAATCTAATTCCATTAGGATTACTTATATAAAACAAAGAAAAAAATAAGAGATACTTATTCTTTGAAAGTAAGAAAAAATATTGGCCGGTTCATGGAATTACAGAACCTGTGTTATGCATATTTTACAGTAAAAAAGGCAAGATAAGAGAGAGGATTTATGCCGGACAAAAAACAGGAACATAAAATATGTGGATACAGGAGGCACAGAAAATGGCAGATAAAGAGACAGAGCAGATAAAGAAACTGAATCAGACCGTGCACAGCAAGGATACGAGAGAGCGCGATCAGGCATATAACGATTATGTGAAACAGGTGACACCGACGCACAATCTGATCTTTAATATGGTAAAGGCTTTTTTTACCGGTGGGATCATCTGCTGTATCGGGCAGTTCATTTTAAATACGTGCGAAAATTATGGACTGGACAAAGACACCTCCGGAGGCTGGTGCAGCATGCTTCTGATCCTGCTCAGCGTGATCCTGACGGGATTTAACATTTATCCGTCGATCGCAAACTGGGGAGGCGCGGGGGCGCTTGTGCCGATCACAGGTTTTGCCAACGGTGTGGCTGCCCCGGCGATCGAGTTTCAGAAAGAAGGGCAGGTTTTTGGAATCGGATGTAAGATTTTTACGATCGCCGGTCCTGTGATCTTATATGGGATAGTTTCAAGCTGGGTACTGGGGCTGATTTACTGGATATTCTGGTAAGAAGCGTATTCCGGTCTTTTCCGGGGAAAAATGATAGCTGGACCGGACGCGGTTTGCCGCATGAATGACGAAGAATAAAACGCTCCGCAGGAGTACAGCAGCCTGCGGAGCGTTTTTATATGATATTAATCATACAGTGGAGTGCCATGTTTGATCCTGCGCACAATCTTAACACCAAGAATCCAAAACATGGAGATCACAATGTAAAATGTAGAGGCAAGACCAATAATTGATCCAATAATTGCAAAAATAATTAATCCGATATTCATAATAACTTAGTTCCCTTCTTTTTCATTTCCAGAATCTGTTTTTTCATCGTGATTTTCAAACCACCACATAAAAATAGCAGCACCGATGACAGCAGCCGTTAAAACTGCAAATAAAATATGTTCAACCATAAGAACCATACCTTTCTGATACCTGCGCATTTGGGCGCAGATATCCTGTAAATGGGATTTTTGCGTACCAAAATAAGACCGCGGATAAAATGTGCGGTAAATCAGTAGGAATTATATGGTTTCATTATTTTTCTTGCCATCCTTCTTGTGGATATAACGAACGATGACATGATTGCCCGGTGCGCGATAAGTCTGACTTAAAACGCTGCATGCAAAAATGACGGGAAACAATTGTGAAAGAAGTTCCACAATCAGAAACAGACAGTTGACCGCACGGTTTGTGCGTGTGTTTATGCGTCTGCCTTCCTGACGGAGATATGCATTGGCTGAGATCATACGCTCCGTGGTATCGGTGGAAAGCTGCTCCGGTAAATCATCAACGCCGGAATTTACGAAGACACTGTCTGTGTGATGGAGAATTCCATACATCAGAGAAGAATCTGCCTGTGTGCTGCCGCAGCACATTCCGAGGAAAAACATAGAGAGGATGAGTATGAGACTGATATATTTTTGTCTGACAGACTGCATGCTATCTTTTTCCTCCTTCCTTCTTCTGACGAAAGTACCTGTGAGATTTTCTGTTTGTACTTTACCATATGAAAAATCCGAGACTATTTTACCGCAAAAAGGTGAGCCAGACAATAGAAAATATATTTTTCCATGAAAAACAACTTTTCTTGTTTTTTAAGAATATTATGGTAAAATGAAGAAAAACAGCTTTGATCCGAAAATCCGGCTGGAAGTGAGAGAGGAACGGTTATGAACCGCTTATTTGATACATCTGTCAATGTTGGACTGAGACAGTTTTATGTGCTGGGAGCAGCAGGAAGTATTGGAAATCTGTTTGGATTTGTTGGAAATGTGTATATTTATGGACTCAGTGCGCCGACAATTTTTTGTGCCCTGTGTACATTGGTCATATTTGGAATGACATTTTGGGGTATCCGGTCAAGACATGTGAAGCGTGCAGCCTATGTCATCATTACACTGATCACTTTTTTCGAGTTTCCGATACTTTATTACATTTACCAGACGGGAACGATCGTGTATATGGTGCTCGCCATGGTGGCAATTGCAACCTTTCTTCCAACGACTGCGGCAGTGATCTTCGGATGTCTCGCTTTTCTGGTGGATATGTCAGCGGTCATCCTTGCATATTATCATCCGGTGGATGTGGAATTGGTAACGGCTGAGAGTGAGTTAAACTCTACGGTCTGTTCATTGATGATCGTACTTTTCAGTGTGTTTACGATCACGATCATTTTAAATGTGCAGCAGAAAAAGCAGGCGGAAGAACTCACAAGTCTTAGCAGACAGCTGGAACAGGCGGCAGATCATGATGCGCTGACCGGGTTATATAACCGGAGATATCTGAACCGCTATCTTGAGCGGCTGGCACAGAAAGGGAAGAAAGACGTTTATGCGGCACTGATCGATCTGGATTTTTTTAAGAAGGTCAATGATGAATACGGACATGCTTTTGGAGATGAAGTGCTCATTGAATTTGCGAGGATACTGGAACGTAATCTGATAGCAGATGGAATCGCAGTGAGATTTGGTGGAGAAGAGTTTATGCTGATCCTGCCGGATGTGACGGAGGAGGAGATTCGCCATATGCTGGCGAAAATGAGCGCAGACTACAGACTGTTTGGAAAACAGAAAAAGAACCGGGCATTTACATTCAGCTGTGGTGTGGAACAGTTTGCAGACGGTATGGATGTTTCGGACGTTTACCGGCAGGCGGATGAAAAACTTTATCTCGCAAAGGAGAGAGGCAGAGACCGTGTGATCATCAACAGATAAAAACAGAACATGATAAAATTTATCAATAAAATACGTTAGGCTTGTGTAACTGATATAAAGCGAATTATAATCGGTACGAAACACAGGAAAACATTGTGTTTTATGAAAAAATCATAATAAAAATGAAGACAGCGGAAGAAGAAAACTGCTTTCATGAAATACAAAAAGGAGGATTTTATCATGGTAGATTGGAAGAAAATTGCATTATTTGCAGGAGGTACATTATTTGGAACAGCTGGTGTTAAGATTTTAGCCAGTGATGATGCGAAGAAAGTATATACACAGTGTACAGCAGCGGTTTTAAGAGCTAAGGACTGTGTAATGAAAACAGTGACAACTGTTCAGGAGAATGCTGGTGACATCTATGAAGATGCAAAGACGATCAATGAAGAACGTGCAGCAGCAAAAGAGGCAGCAGTTGTTGAGGACGCAGAGAAAGCAGAGGAAGTTGTAGAAGAAGCTTCCGAGCCAGCAGAAGCATAAGAGGTGGATTCGTAAAGAGGCTGTCGCACAGGAAACGTGTGGCAGCCTCTTCCTTAAGTAAGAGGAAACAGATTGACATATGTGGTCTGGTAAGTACAGACCGCATAACTGGAAGGATGTAAGAATAATGAAATTTATGATAAAGCACGAGGCAAAAGGAAGAATGCGTATCCACGCAGTACAGAACCGCATGAGTTATGCACAGGCAGATACACTTCTTTATTTTTTACACAGCCAGAAAGAAGTAACATTTGCAAAAGTTTACGACAGAACCTGCGACGCAGTGATCTCTTATGTAGGTGACAGACAGACGATCATCGAATTACTCCGTGGTTTCCACTACGAGGATGTGGAAGTACCGGAAGGTCTGATCGAGAATTCGGGAAGGGAGTTAAACAATACCTACCAGGAAAAATTAATTGGTAAGATTGTGTTCCATTACGCAAGACGCTGGATCCTTCCTTATCCGATCCGTATCTGTCTCACTTCACTCCGCTCCGTAAAATATATCTGGAAAGGACTAACAACACTTGCAGCAGGAAAGATCGAAGTTCCGGTTTTAGATGCAACTGCCATCGGTGTTTCAGTTCTTAGAGGTGATTTTAATACCGCAGGTTCCATTATGTTCATGCTTGGAATTGGTGAATTATTGGAAGAGTGGACACATAAAAAATCTGTGGATGATCTGGCGAGAACCATGTCCTTAAATGTGGGAAAAGTATGGTTAGTAAGCGGTGGACAGGAAGTGTTAGTTCCGACTTCCCAGATCAAAGCCGGAGACAAAGTGGTTGTTCATATGGGAAATATCATTCCATTTGACGGTGTTGTTGCTGAGGGAGAGGCGATGGTAAATCAGGCTTCCTTAACAGGCGAGTCAGTCCCGGTGAGAAAGACCGTAGAGAGCACGGCTTACGCAGGAACCGTTGTGGAAGAGGGCGAACTTACCATTCTTGTAAAAGAGGTTGGAGGTTCCAGCCGTTTTGAGAAGATCGTAAAAATGATCGAGGATTCTGAAAAGTTAAAATCCGGTGCAGAGAGCAAAGCAGAGCATCTGGCAGATAAACTGGTGCCTTACAGTCTTGGCGGTACGATTTTAACTTATCTGCTCACAAGAAATGTGACAAAGGCACTGTCCATTCTTATGGTGGATTACAGCTGTGCCTTAAAACTTGCAATGCCGATCTCTGTTTTATCTGCGATCCGTGAGGCAAGTCTTTACAATGTCACAGTAAAAGGTGGTAAATATTTAGAGGCGGTTGCGGAGGCAGATACCATTGTATTCGATAAGACGGGAACGCTCACCAAGGCAAAACCAACGGTTGTAGATGTCGTATCATTTAACGGAGAAAGCACGGACGAACTGCTCCGTATTGCAGCATGCTTAGAGGAGCATTTTCCTCATTCCATGGCTAAAGCTGTTGTGGATGCAGCAACACAGAAAAATCTTGAACATGACGAGATGCACAGCAAAGTCGGGTACATTGTTGCACACGGAATCGCTTCGACGATTAATGAGAAACGTGCCGTGATCGGAAGTGCACATTTTGTATTTGAAGATGAAAATTGTGTGATTCCGGAAGGAGAACAGGCAAAATTTGACGCACTGCCGAAGGAATACTCTCATCTGTATCTTGCAATTGAAGGAAAACTTGCAGCAGTCATCTGTATCGAAGATCCTCTGCGTGAGGAAGCCTCTGCAGTTGTCCAGTCCTTAAAACGGGCTGGTTTGTCCAAGGTTGTCATGATGACAGGAGACAGTGAGCGTACTGCAGCGGCGATCGCAAAGCGTGTCGGCGTGGATGAATATTATTCGGAAGTACTGCCGGAAGATAAGGCAAGCTTTGTGGAGAGAGAAAAGGCAGCCGGAAGAAAAGTCATCATGATCGGTGACGGTATCAACGATTCCCCTGCATTGTCTGCAGCCAATGTCGGAATTGCCATCAGCGACGGAGCTGAGCTTGCAAGAGAGATCGCAGATATCACGGTAAGCTCAGATGATCTGTACCAGATCGTCACCTTAAAATTATTGAGTGACAGTCTGATGGAGCGAATCAAAAAGAATTACCGCAGAATCGTAGGATTTAACTCCCTGCTCATTGTACTTGGTGTGACAGGGGTGATCCAGCCGACCACATCGGCACTGTTACATAACAGTTCTACTCTGCTGATCGGTCTTGAGAGTATGCAGAATCTGCTGGACTAAGATGACAGATGATTTTTAGAAGAGAGCAATATTTCGGAAATACAGCAATCAGGGCGATAAATACAGACTCCCGGTGTGGGTTTTTAGCAGGAATCCACACCGGGAGTCTGTGTTTATGCGGGCAACGAGCCAAAGTCTTTGCTTGCATGAGATTTTGGCGACTGCCGCGATAACTTGAGAAAAATCTTGACTTTAACAGGGGGTCAGGGGTTATCATATAGAAAAGCAGTAAAAGCAAAACCAAGGAGGAATTATGGAAAAATCGAAAGTATATTTTACATCTTTTAAGGCAACAGGCAATGAAAATCTGCTTCAGAAACTTCATCGTCTTATGAAAACTGCCGGATTTGAAAACATTGATTTTAAGGATAAGTATGCAGCGGTTAAAATTCATTTTGGAGAATATGGAAATCTTGCGTTCTTACGTCCGAACTATGCAAGAGTGGTAGCAGACTATGTAAAGGAACTTGGTGGAAAACCATTTTTAACAGATTGTAATACACTTTATGTTGGAAGCAGAAAGAATGCATTGGATCATCTGGAAACCGCTTATGTGAATGGGTTTTCCCCATATCAGACCGGATGTCATGTGCTGATCGCAGATGGTTTAAAGGGAACAGATGAAACACTTGTGCCAGTCAACGGTGAGTATGTGAAAGAGGCAAAGATCGGTTCTGCGATCATGGATGCAGATGTATTTATTTCCCTGACACATTTCAAGGGACATGAGACGGCAGGTTTTGGCGGAACAATTAAAAATATCGGTATGGGATGTGGCTCGAGAGCAGGAAAAATGGAGCAGCATTGCGAAGGAAAACCAAGTGTCGCAACCGAAGCATGTATAGGTTGTGGAGCCTGCGGCAGAATCTGTGCACACGGAGCGCCGGTCATCACAGATCACAAAGCAAAAATTGATCATGATAAATGTGTTGGCTGCGGAAGATGTCTTGCAGTCTGTCCAAAGGATGCAATTTCAGCAGATTATGCGGACTCTGTTGCAATGCTGAATTACAAAATGGCAGAGTACAGTCTCGCAGTCTGTCAGAACAGACCATGTTTCCATGTTTCGCTGATCTGTGATGTATCACCAAACTGTGACTGTCATCCAGAGAATGATATTCCGATTCTTCCGAATATTGGGATGTTAGCTTCTTTTGATCCGGTAGCTTTGGATCAGGCATGTGCGGATCTCTGCAATCAGGCAACACCGGTAGAGAGCAGTGTTCTTGGAAAGAATATTGCGCATGCACATGAGCATCATGAGGAATGTGATCATGATCATTTCCATATGACGCATCCGGACACAGAGTGGAAAACATGTATTGAGCATGCAGTCAAAATCGGACTTGGCACCAACGAATATGATCTGGAAACAATTTAACCGGAGTTTAACGGACGTAGTGTCGCAGATTCTGTGGTGCTTTCTTAGGGCTTGAAGGGCAGATATAAGC
>ERZ773185.2151-NODE-2151-length-13197-cov-8.257799_pt1 | contig 13197 bp, 9 predicted proteins | sample MGYA00580531_ERZ773185 | MGnify/ENA primary metagenome ERZ773185 (study PRJEB29015, sample SAMEA2737799) | human gut metagenome | biome: human gut; feature: human-associated habitat; material: faeces | place: China | collected 2012 ...
GCTGCATGATGGGTGCTTACGATGGGCTGTACCTGCCCATGATGGTGCTGGGCTACGCCTGCAGTGTGCCGTTCTTCATTCTCTCTGTGCGTACCAGCCAGAAGAAGGGCCAGAAGGCCAGCCTGACGAAGTATGTCAGCGTGGCGCTGGCCTGCTATGTCGGCGTGCTGGTCCTGCTGCTGCTGTGGGGTCACGGTGATGCATTCCATCTGAGCCTGCTGGGCGAGAATGGTCTGTCCATCAACCTGTACACGATTCTGTTCATTCTGTTCTTCGGCATCGGCTACGGCGCATACTACGCTACTGCCGACATGCCCATTCCGATGGTTGCCGACTGCTCCGACTACGAGACCTACCGCTCCGGCAAATATATTCCGGGCATCATGGGTACGCTGTTCAGCCTGGTGGATAAGCTCGTTTCCAGCCTGTCCGCCACCGTCGTCGGCATTGCCGTGACCTTTATCGGTCTGAACAACCTGCCCACCCAGTATGACCCGTACACTCCGGGCATGAATGTGGTCGTCATCGTCCTGTTCTGCGCCATCCCGATGGTCGCCTGGGCGGCCACTCTCATCGCCATGAAGGGCTACAGCCTGACCGGCGAGAAGATGAAGGAGATCCAGGCCGTCAACGCCTGCCGCCGCGACGCGGTTGCGAACGGCATGAAGCTGGAAGATGCCATGGAAAAGTGGCAGACCGTCGACCAGCTGCCCGCGGAGTACCGCGCCTAAGCTTTAACCCTGCGATTCTCTTTGTCCTTCCATAAACGCAAAGCCCCCCGGCATCGTGAGGATGCCGGGGGGCTTTGTTTAGTCTGCGTGGCAGGAAAAAAGAGAACCCCATGGCGGGATACGCCATGGGGTTCTCTTTTGGTGCGGAAGATGGGACTTGAACCCACACGTCATAGACACACGCACCTCAAACGTGCCTGTCTGCCGATTCCAGCACTTCCGCTTGTTGCATTGACTGCAAGAGATATTCTAGCACAAACACCCCGGAAAAGTCAAGGCTTTTGCCGAAAAAAGATTTTGCAAAATCCCTGCCTTGTAAAGACTTGTTGGGAATGGTAGAATAAAGGCAGCACAAAAAGGGGAGAACTGCCATGCAAAATTTAATTTTCAGCCTGAACGCGACCCTGCCGGTGTTCCTTGTCATGGTGGTGGGGTACGCGCTGGGGCAGCTCGGCTTTCTGCCGCCCGCGTTCTGCAAGGCGTCGGACAGGCTGACCTTTAAGGTGACTTTGCCGCTCATGCTGTTTCTGGACATGGGCAGCGTGGACATCCTGCACGACTTCCGGCCCAGGTTTGTGCTGTTCTGTTTTGCCGCCACCCTCGTCGGCATCCTGACCGTCTGGGCGGGGGCTAAACGTTTTTTGAAGGACAAGACGCTGGTGGGCGAGTTCGTGCAGGCGGGCTACCGCAGCAGCGCTGCCGTGCTGGGCGTGGCGTTCATCCAGAACATTTACGGCAGCGCCGGCATGGCCCCGCTCATGATTTTGGGCAGTGTGCCGCTTTTCAACATCTTTGCGGTGCTGATCTTGATGTTGGAATCGCCCGAGCAGCGCGGCGTGCCTGACCCGAAGCAGCTCTTGCGCGGCGTGGCCACAAACCCGATCCTGCTGGGCATTGTGTTCGGCACGGTCTATGCGCTGTTGCCGTTCACGCTGCCGCAGATCGCGACCAAAACCATCAGCAGCATTGCGTCGCTGACCACGCCGCTGTCGCTCCTGTCCATCGGCGCGTCGTTTGAGGGGACAAAGGCCATCAAAAAGCTCGGCCCCACGCTGGCGGCGGCGTTCATCAAGACCGTGGGCCTTGCGGCGGTGTTCCTGCCCTGCGCGGTAGCGCTGGGCTTTCGGAATGAGGAACTCGTCGCACTGCTTATCATGCTGGGCAGTCCCACGACGCCGAGCGCCTATGTCATGAGCAGGAACATGGGCCATGAGGGCGTGCTGACCTCGAGCTGCATTGCCTTGACGACCCTTCTCTCCGCCCTGACGCTGACAGGCTGGATCTTTGTTCTGCGGAGCGGGGGATACTTATAACGGAAAAAGGCTTCCCCATCGGGGAAAGCGGACGGATGAGGGCCGCGTTGCCGGCAATATCCCGTTTACGGGAAACAGCGCAAGCTTCGCCCTCATCCGACCTCGCTTCGCTCGGCCACCTTCCCCCGATGGGGAAGGCTTTTTGTTTTTTATTGCTTCTCCTCCGGCTCGGCTACGGGCACGCCGCGGTGCTCCACGGGCGTCGAAAAGACGATCTGCGTCCGGGTGCGGCCAAACTGCTGCAGGTGGTTGATGAACTGATCCAGCTCCTGCGTCGTACCGAACAGCACCTCGATCAGCATACTGTAATCGCCGGTGACGCAGTTGCATTCCACCACATGGGGGCAGCTCTGGATATAGGGGTAAAACTCCGGCTTGCGCTGGGGGTCCATGTCCAGATTGATGAACGCCTTGACCATGTAGCCCAGCTTCGGCGCGTCGACCTGTGCCTGGTAGCCGGTGATGGTGCCGGAGCTTTCCAGCCGGGCCATGCGGGCCGACACGGCGGGGCTGGACAAAAACACATGGTCGGCAATTTCTTTTAACGGTGCGCGGGCGTTGTTTTGCAGAAGGTCGATGATTTTACGGTCAATGTGATCCATGGTAACACCTCATTTTAGGCAAAAAGCTCCCGTTCGTGTGCGCCATTGCACCTGAACGAGAGCTTAATCAGCTTTACTATGCAAAGAATTTTACCATACGGAAAGCAAAAAGTAAAGCGATTTGCAAAATAAATTAAGTCGACAACTCGGCAGCAGCCCGTCTGCCTTGTGCCTCACATATCCGGGAACACATTCCGCGCACTGATAAGTGCATTGTTATAGTACATCTCAAAATGGCAGTGGGGACCCGTGGCAGCGCCGGTGGCCCCCACATAGCCGATCAGCTGCCCCTTTTCCACGGTCTGCCCGGCCTGCACGACAAAGGACGACATGTGGGCGTACAGCGTTTTGTACCCGTTGCCGTGGTCGATCTCCACATAGTAGCCCCAACTCATGGTGGGGTGGTTGTGCCACTGGGCGGCAATGACCGTGCCCGCGTCGGCGGCATAGATCGGCGTGCCGTAGGGGGCCGTGATGTCCACGCCGCGGTGTCCATAGGGCAGACTGGCCCACCGGCTGATGCCCGAATACCCCGGCACCGGCCAGAGAAAGCTGCCTGTGCCCAGCCTGCCGATCATACCGCTTTTCAGCCGCGTGCCGCGGTGGATGACCTCCGGCACGGAGGCCTGCACAAGCTGCACATCCACTACGCGGGTGCTGACGACCTCGCCCGCCACAGTTGTGATCTCGCTGGTGACAAGCTCGCTGCCGTTCTGCCCGGCCTGTATGGTCTCGGTTTTGCCAAAATCCAGCCCCGCGTCCTCGATGGTCTGGGTCTCGAACGGCAGCTCCCGGGTCACGGTCTCATACCGCACGGCCTTGACCTGCAAAAGGTCGTCCGTCCGCAGTGCGGCGGTCAGGTCGCGGTACGGCGTGATGGCCGCGGCAGGGTAGATGCCGTCCACCAGCCGCAGGGCGTGGACAAAGTCGGTCTGCACACCGTCGGTCTGCCACGGCGCACGCACAGCGTACAAAAACTGCCGCAGGTGGTCGCCCTCGTCGGTGACGAACCGCAGCGCGCCGTCCAGATAGACGGCGGTGCCCTCGGTGATCTCGCCGCCTGCGGCGCGCAGGATGGCATCGGCGGTCTCGCGCTCGGTCATGGGGCGGGTGTCGGCGTCGGCCATGACAAGGGTGTACGCGGGCTGGACGTCCCAGCCGACCACGCCGGTCAGGCGGGCCTGTACGTCGGCGCGAGCTGCGTCGAACGCCTGCTCGTCTGTGACATAGCCCACGACCTGCCCGCCGACCTCGACCCGCAGCACAAAGGGCCGCGCCAGCGCGGTGCGCACGAACCATGCCAGCACCCCGGTGGCCAGCAGAGGCACGGCGTACCCCGCCAGCTGCCGCGGATGGGTGAGCGCTGCTTTAAAGCTGTCCGCCGCCCGCACTGCGGGCCGCAGCACCACAGCCAGCAGTGTAAGCAACGCCCGCGCTGCGCCGTGTGCCAGCGCCGCCAGCCCGCGTCCAACGCGCACCGCGGTGTATTCCACATGGAAGCCTGTGTAGTATAGAAAATCTCCGAAGGTCAAAGCAATACACGTTCCTTTTAGCTTTCCCGTAGGGGCCGGGCATGCCCGGCCCGCGGCCTTCCCGCAAGCGCCCGTCTGCCGGAAACTTGCGGGCCGCACATGTGCGGCCCCTACAATGCGCCCCTTACCGGCTCGGCACAAACCCCAGCGGGTCTACTCTGCTGCCGTCCACGCGCAGCTCCAGGTGCAGATGATACCCGCCGCCCGCGCCGTAGACATTGCCGGTGTTGCCCACATACCCGAGCAGGTCGCCCTTCTGCACGGCGGCCCCCTGCGCCACGGCGATGCTGCTCATGTGGGCGTACAGGCTGTCGTACCGGTGGCCGTCGTCCGCGGTGCCGTGGCTGACCTGCACGCAGTTTCCGTAGCTGTTCATCGTCCGCGCGGCGCTGACGACACCGTCCGCAATCGCATAGATGGGCGTGCCGCCCGGCGCGGCAAAATCGGTGCCGCGGTGGGGGATGCCCCAGGGGTCCGGCTCGGCAAACTGCGTCGTGATGCGCCCGTAGCTGTCCAGCGGGCAGCGGAAGTCAAGGCTCGTCAGGTGCAGGTCCGCCGTTGTGTAGCGTCGGCTCTGCTCCCGCACATAGGCGTCCAGTGCGGCGGTGGCGTCCTCATACGCCTTTTTCGCGGCGTCGGTCACGGCGGCCTGTGCCTGGGCCGCGGCCTGCTGGGCGGTCAGCGTGCTGTTCGCGTCGAGCAGTGCGGCCTCCAGCGCGGTCTGCGTGTCGGCCAGCGCCGCCTGCTGCTGTTCGAGTGCCGCCTTGGCATCGGCGGCCTGCCGGGCAGCCTCGTCCGCCGCGGCGCGGGCCTGCTCCAGTGCGGCGGCCTCGGCGTCCAGCTCGGCCAGAACCGTGCTGTTCCGCGCGCTCATCTGCTGCAAAACCGCGTCGAACGTCAGCAGCTGGTACAGGCTTTTGGCCTGTGCCAGCAGCCAGACGGCTCCGCCGCCGTCCAGCCGCTGCATCGCGCGCAGCTGCTCACGGCAGACGGCCAGCCGCGCGTCGTACTCGGCCTGCTTGGCGTCCAGTGCGGCGCGGGCGGCGTCCGCCGCGGCCTGCCGCTCGTCCAAAACGGTCTGCGCATTTTGCACGGCGGCGGTCACGGCGGTAATTTGCCCGGCCAGCTCGGCGGCCTGCCCGGTCAGGGCGGCAACCTCGCTCTCGGTCTGCGTCTGTTCGTTTTGCAATTCTTCTAGGGCCGACTGTGCGGCTTCGTACTCCTGCCGCGTCTCGGTCTGCTTTTGCGTTAATTCGCTCTTTTTATCATCCGCGTAAGCGGTCAGGCCCGAAAAAAGGGTACAAAAAAGCAGCCCCGCCGCCAGAGCAGCGGCGGGGAAGTGCCTGTATTTCATCTTGTTACTCCGCTAATAGGGCAGTCCCGGTCAGGTCTGCGGGCGCGCTGTCCTGCCGTGCCTCAAAGTGCAGGTGCGGCCCGGTGGAATTGCCGGTGCTGCCCACATATCCCAAGACCTGGCATTGAACCACGGACTGCCCGGCAGAGACGAGCGACGACTTCAAGTGCTGATACTCCGTTTCCAGCCCGCCGCCGTGGTCAAGCACGACATAGTTGCCCTTTTCAGCATCGTAGTCGGCGGTGGTCACGATGCCATCGGCAACGGCGTAAACCTCCGCGCCCTCCTCAGCGGCAAAGTCAATGCCGGGGTGGCCGTTTTCGGGGTCATAGCCGCTGACCTGCGGCGGGGGCGCGACCGGCAGGGTAAAGAGCTCCACGCCGGAAAGGGCTGCGGCTCCATCGGCGGCAGTTACCTGGTCGGAACTCGCATTGCGCACAGCTTCGGCCAGGATTTCATCTGCCTTTTCCTGCGTCAGTTCGGCGGCGTCGCTGCCCTCGTAGGCGGTAAAATACCGCGGCTCGACCAACGTGCCGTTGACATGCATCTCAAAATGGCAGGCGTTGCCGGTGGTGTGCCCGGTGGAACCCACGTACCCGATGACCTGACCGGCGGTCACGGTCTGCCCGGGCACAACGGCGCAGGACTTCATGTGGGCGTACAGCGTGCCCCAGCGCAGACCGTCGGCGTCGGTACCGTGGTCGATCTCCACAAAATTGCCCCAGCTGTAATGCTCCTGCGCGGCCAGCACAACACCGTCCGCGGCGGCGTAAATCTCGGTGCCCTCGGCAGCGCACAGGTCGTCGCCCCGGTGGCTGTTCTCGGTGGCAAAGCGGGAAATATATTTGTACTGCACCGGGCAGGCAAACCGCGGGCTGTTGGCGGCGTCACTTAACGTCGGCAGCGTCGCGGCGGGCATGGCTGCGGGCGTCTCCGTGGGCGCAGGTGTCGGTGTCGGCTCTGCAGTCTCGGCAGTAGCGGCGGGCGGCTCCGGCGCGGCGTGGGACGCTTCTACCTGCGGACGCACCATACAGGCTGTCACGCTGACGCCCACGGCCACGGCGCAGAGCGCCAGCGCCCCCGCACCCAGACGGCGGTAGTGCAGCAGGTGCACAATGCGCTCCTTCACGCTGCCCTGCCCGAAGGCAAGACTTCCGGGTGTTCGGATGGGGCGTCCCTGCATGGCAAAATGCAGCAGGCTCTCACAGTAGGTGCTGCGCTCGGCCAGCGTGCAGCCCTGCACGGCTGCCTCGTCGCAGGCGGCCTCCATGTCATGCTCAAAGGCGCGCAAGGCCAGCCACGCCAGCGGATTGAACCAGTGCAGGCAGACGACGGCATAAAACAGCGGCTTCACCAGCGGATCGCGGCGGCGGATGTGGGTCCGCTCATGCAGCAGCACAGCCTGCCGCGCCGGGCCTTGCAGGCTGTCCGGCAGGTAGATGCGCGGGCGCACAAAGCCCAGTGTGAACGGCGTGGGCACGCACGCCCCGCCGTAGCAGCCGTCGGGCGTTTTGCAGGCCAGCGCCACACAGCGCTTTAATTTCAGGTAGCCAACGCCCCCGCGCACAGCCAACACCAGCACACCGACCAGCCAGACCGCCGCCAGCGCGTGCCACGGCGTCAGCCGGGCGTACCAAGGCAGCGGGGCAGCAGCTGCGGCTGCGGCGGGGGCAGGGGGCAGCAGCGGCAGCTCGCCCAGCTCCTGCACGGTGTCGGCGGCAGCGGCCAGCGGGGCGCTCTCCGGGCGGGGCAGCTTCAGCGGGATGCCCCACGGCAGCACAAACCGCAGCCCTACGGCCAGCCACAGCCAGCACAGGAGACGACTGGGCGCATGGGCGCGGCGCAGGGCCCTGCAGACCAGCCACGCCGCCAGCGCGGCCACACCGCCGCGGGCGCTCAACAGCAAAAAGGCAAGAACGGTACTGCGCATGGCTATTCCTCCTTATAGCGGGCGGCGTCGAGCAGTGCGCGGATCTCGGCGGCCTCGGCGTCGCTGATGGGTTTTGAGTTCAAAAACGCGGCCACGAACCGCGGCAGACTGCCGTCAAAGGTCTTGTCCACCACTGCGGCGCTCTCGGCCTGCTGGACGTCCTGCTTTTTAATAAGGCTCGTCACGCGGCCATCGGCGTTTTGCAGCACGCCGCGCTCACAGAGCTTTTTTAAAACGGTGTAGGTCGTGCTTTTTTTCCAGCCCAGCCCCTCGGCGGCCAGCGCGACCAACTGCCCGCTGGGCAGCGGCTCGTTGTCCCACACAAGGCAGGCAAAGCGGTATTCGCCGTCAGCAAGGCGAAGCGGTTCATGGTTCAGCATAGGGAAAACTCCTTTTGGTTTATTGCAATAGACCTATCTCTGCCTATAGTCTACTACGATAGACCAAAAATGTCAATAAAAAATCCCCGCCGGTGGTGCACAGTGGGGGCATCAAATCCGGAAATGAAATAAAAATTTATGTATTATTCGATGCTTTTGAAATTTTTATCCCTTATCCGTAATTTCTGAGTTCGCCCGCTGGGAAATTTCCATTATAATATAGGCAGTAAATTGAAAAGGAGTACCCAGCGATGCGAGCAATAAACCTGAAAACGAATCATCTTACCGCGCCCCTTGGCATGGATGCCGGGCCGCTGTTCTTGTCTTGGCAGTGCGTTGACGGCGTGCGCCAGACTGCCTATGAAATTGAACTGACCGCGAACGGCGAGACTGTTTGGCACAGCGGCAAGGTGCAGAGCACCGCCGTGCACGCCGATGCCCCGACTGTGGGCGGCTCCCGCGTGCGTGGGTGCTGGCGCGTGCGCCTGTGGGACGAAAACGACACTCCCGGCGCGTGGAGTGAGGCGCACTTTGAAACGGGCTTGGCGCAAAGCGACTGGCAGGGTGAATGGGTAGACCCCGAAACGGAAGAAATCGACATCCCCGGGGATGATGCCATCAACGCCTTTGCCCGCCCCAACTGGGAGCGCAAGCAGGCGGAAAAAGAAGCCGCAGGCAAGGGCGCAGCCGAGCCGTACAAGCCCCATCGTCCGGCATCGTACCTGCGCAAAACCTTTACTGCAGCCAAGGGCGAAGCGCGGCTGTACATTACCGCCAAGGGGCTGTATGCGGTATGGCTGAACGGTGTGCGTGTCGGGGATATGGTTTTAGCCCCCGGCAGCTTTACCGGCAACAAGCACCTTGCGGCGCAAACATACGATGTAACGCAATATTTGCGTGACGGTGAAAACGAGCTGCTGGTTGCCCTTGGTGACGGCTGGCACCGCAGCACAGGCGGCGTTGACGGTGACCGCGACTTGTTCGGTGATACGCTGGGCGTGCTGTTTCAGCTGGAGGTGAACGGCCAAGCCGTCTGCGCTTCTGACGGCTCGATGCAGGCAACGCAGTGCGGGCCGATCCGCCAAAACGATATGCAGCAGGGCGAGGTCTATGACGCACGGTTCGAAGGCAGCTTGACCGGCTGGCACGGCGTGCGCGCCTACCGCGACGACCTGCCCATCACCGGTATGAATACCGTGCCGATTCTGGAACACGAAGCCTTCCCCGGCAAGCTGCTGCAAACGCCCAACGGCGAGACCGTGCTGGACTTTGGGCAGAATATCGCCGGCTATGTGGAGATGGCGCTGACCGCCCGCGCCGGGCAAAAGGTCAAGCTGACCTGCGGCGAAGCGCTGGACGAAAACGGCAACTTTACCCAGGAAAACTTTCAGGACCGCAACCGCCACAAGGAGGGCGGCACCGCCCAGATGCTGGAGCTTGTCTGTAAAGAGGGGAAAAACCACTTCAAGCCCCACTTTACGATCATGGGCTTCCGCTACGCCAAGGTCGAAACTGACGCCGATTTGACCGATGCCGTGTTTACGGCCCATGCCGTCTACTCCGATATGGCGGTGACAGGCAAATTTACCTGCGGAAATGACGCGGTGAACCGGCTTGTCAAGAACAGCATTTGGAGCCAGAAGGGCAACTTCTGCGATATCCCCACCGACTGCCCGACCCGCGAACGCGCAGGCTGGACAGGGGATATGGGCGTGTTTATTGAAACCGGTATGACCCTGATGGACTGCTACCCCGTGGCGGAAAAATGGCTGGCGGAGTGCCGCCTGAACCAGTACCCGGACGGTCGCATGGCAAACATTGCCCCGCCGAACGCCCGTCCCGGCTATATGACCCCGATGCTCTGCATGTCGGCAGGGTGGGGCGATGCGGCGATTCTGGTGCCGTATGCCCTGTACAAACGCACGGGTGACCGCAAAATTCTGGCGGACAACTATGAGATGATGCAGCGCTGGTACGGCTTTTTGCTGGGGCGCGCGCAGCAGACAACCGATGAGCAGCAGGGCGGTGATTACGCCAAGTTCACCGTTTTAAACGGCATGGACTACGGCGAATGGTGCGAGCCGGGCATCACCCCCATGCAGGCGATGATGAACCCGCGCAAGAGCGTTGGCACGGCGTATCTGGCCTACTCCGGGCGCTTGCTGGCGGAAGTAGCGGAAGCACTGGGCAAGGCGGACGATGCCGCCAACTACCGCGGCACCGCCGCCAACGCGGTAAAAGCCTACCGCACGGCGTTTACCGAGAACGGCGTTATCAAGTCTGACCGCCAGTGCGAGTATGTCCGCGCCATTGCCTTTGCCCTGCTGGGTGAGGATGAAAGCAAAACGGCTGCCGCAACGCTGAACCAAATGGTCATCGAGAACGGCTGCCACCTGAACACGGGCTTTTTGTCTACGCCATTTTTGTGCGATGTGCTGGCAAAATACGGCTATACGGACACTGCCTACAAGCTGCTTTTGCAGCCCGACGCCCCCGGCTGGCTGTATGAGGTCGGCAAGGGCGCCACGACCGTTTGGGAAACATGGACTGGCATTGACGAAAACGGCAAGCCGCACGAATCCCTGAACCATTACAGCTACGGTGCAATCTGCGGCTGGCTGTTCGGTGGCGTGTGCGGCATCCATTACGCGGACGGCGTACTGACGATTGCCCCGACGCCGGATAAATCGCTGGGCAGCGCCAAGGCTGCCTACGATTCCCCGGCCGGGCGCATCGTAAGCGGCTGGCGGTATGACGGCGACGCGGTGACCTATGACTTTGAGATCCCCGCCAACCTGACCGCCGATGTCACCCTGCCCGATGGGCGTAAGCTGACCCTTGCCCCCGGAAAGCACACAGTATAAGAAGAAAGCGCCTGCCCTGCCGTAAAACTTACGGCAGGGCAGGCGCTGTTTTTGATAAACTGGAAGTTGTTGTTACAAACGATTCAGAAATTCATTTGCTTCCTTTCGCTCCTTAAAAATGTAAATGTCTTTATTCGCATATTGATTTAACAGTTCCATCACCCTTGGTCTGTTTTGGCAATTATAGTTTTTTACAAATTCAATAAACTCCCCATCTTCTTCATTTTCTATCCATGGCATATCCGTCCGGGGTTTACCTCTTCGTTTTTTGATGCCATCAAGACAGACATTTACTGTGTAATCCAGAAAAACAACAGTATCACATGCTTGCAATCTCATTTCTAATGTGGATTTGTAATTTCCGTCAATAATCCATTCTTCACTTTGAATTGCATTTACTAACCGTTCGCGGAAAACAGATTTATCCACAATCGTTCTATCCGGATTCCAATACATCAAGTCTAAATGATAAAGCGGAATGCCTGTCAATTTATGCAGCTTTCTTGAAAATGTGCTTTTACCGCTTCCGGGACAACCTATTACTATAATTCTTTTCATAGCGCTATACCATAAACTCCCAATTTTCTGCCCTAAGTATATCACACAAAAAACCAAATTTCAAAGCAGGAAAAACAAATCCCCTGTCCTTTCGGGCAGGGGATTGCGGTTTAAGTATGCTTTTTCAAATATTCGGCGCTGAGCTGCAAACTCTTGATGGGGGAGTTATCCACCCAGTTGCGGTGGCTTTCCAGAATCACGGCATCTACGCCGGCGGAAAGCGCCTGCGCCATCAGGCTGTCGAGGTCCATATTGCCGGTACCCAGCTCCATGCTGTCGGTTTTCAAAATCGGCGTTACGGCGCTGCCCGAAATGCGGGTGCCGCGGTCATTGATGTGCCACAGCTTCATGCGGGTTCCCAGACGCTGCATCCACGCAAGCGCATTCGCGCCGCCCTCGGTGAACCAGTAGCTGTCAAACTCAAAGTTGACGAACTGCGGGTCGGTTTCCTCCAGCAAAATGTCGTAGGCACGCTTTTCGGCGTTGACATGGCGCAGCTCGCAGTTGTGGTTGTGGTACAAAAGCTCCACGCCCTCGGCCTTCAGCGCCGCGCCCGCCTTGTTCAGCCGTGCGGCAAGGTCGTGCATCGTGGCTTCATCGCCGTAGTCAAAGCGATACATACCCGTGATGACAACATACTTCGTGCCAAAGCTCTTGGCTTCGTCGGCCACGGCCTTGGCGTCGCGTTCCAGACTGCCCAAATCGGTGTGCAGGCTGACGACTTGCAGCCCCGCTTCTTTGACCAAAGCGTGCCAGTCGAGGTTGCCGCCCTTGCCCACGGGCATGCCAGCCGCCTTGGTCAGCAGCCGCACCATAAAGCCGATGGGGTGGATCATAAACCCGCACAGCTCAATGCCGTCATAGCCTGCGGCCTTCATGGCAGCCAGTGTCTGGCGCGCCTCGTTTTCGTTGCCTAAAACGGTTCCCAGCATAAATTGCTGGACTGCTTTTGTGGGCATGGTTCAGCCCTCCATCTTGATAATTTCTCCCGTTGTGACGCCGTTTTCGTTGAAGCTGTCCACGCAGACATAATAGTCCTGCCCGGCCATCAGCGTGGAAAGCGTGACCTCATCGGCATCATAGACAAGCCAGCTCTGGTACAGTTTATCCGGTGCAATGCCGTAGCGCACATTGCAGCCCTGCGCGTTCTCGATATGCTGCCAGCTGATTTTGCCGTCCAGCGCATCCACGCGCACGGCTTTTGCGTCGGCCTGGGCGGGGCAAGCGCCCTCGCCGTTGCCGAACACCCGCAGCCCGCTGATGCGCAAAGCCTGCCCGTAGGGCAACTCGCCGCCCGTCACGCGGATATACCGCGCACGGATGCCGTCCGCGTATTCATAATAGCCGTTGGAGCATTCGCGGGCGACATCCTCGCGCAGTGTCCACACCTTGCCGTCCAAGCTGGTTTCCACGGTGTAATGCGAAATCTGCGGGCGGGTTTCGATGTGGCGGGTCTTGCGGTCATCGCCGTAGCTGTCAGCGGGGAAGTCCACCGCCAGCGCTTCGTCCGCCATATTGACCTGAACCGCCCGCACATCGCAGTCGCAGCCTAAATCCACACACAGCCATTCGCCGGGCTGGTCGCTGCCCGCGCTCCACCAGCGGCGGCAGTCCTCGTCCACGGTATTCACCGGGTCGCTGCCCTCAGCGGTGGAGGATGCCGTCACGGCCTTGCGGTAGCTTAACAGCATCCACTTGGGCTGCTGGCTGGCGGCGTCAAATTTGCCTGCCGGAATCTCATGCGGGTAGTCGGCAAAATTCTGGTTGCAGTAGAGCACGCCGTCTTTGTCAAACCCGGCAGGGAACAGACCCACGCGGCGCTCAAAGTCGTGGTTGACCGAAATGCGCATCGTGGACGCGTGCCAGTAGTTGCCGTACTTGTCGGCAATCGTGCTGCCGTGGCCTGCGCCGGTCATAAACCCGCCCGGCTTGG
>ERZ773185.2161-NODE-2161-length-13145-cov-3.942934_pt1 | contig 13145 bp, 10 predicted proteins | sample MGYA00580531_ERZ773185 | MGnify/ENA primary metagenome ERZ773185 (study PRJEB29015, sample SAMEA2737799) | human gut metagenome | biome: human gut; feature: human-associated habitat; material: faeces | place: China | collected 2012 ...
CGTCAGGTGGTAAACCCGGTAATCAGAAAGCACTTCCTCCCGTGAATCTGCGCCGCCCTTCAAATCTGCCAACCTGGACAAGTGCTCCTTCCACCTGTCCGGAAGCTGTCTCCCCGCTTTCCTGAAACTGATAGATGGGAGAAAGGCGGATTTCCCCATTTTCATAGCCTATCACCTCCGTGATCTCCAGTACCTTCCGGCTCCGGTCCCGCATCCGCCCGACATGGACCATCAGATCGAGTGCTGAACCGATCTGGCTCCGGACCGCCGCAAGCGGCAGCTCTGCTGCCATCAGAACCATCGTTTCCAGTCTTGAGAGCATATCTTTGGCGCTGTTTGCATGTCCGGTTGAGAGCGAGCCATCGTGCCCCGTATTCATCGCCTGCAGCATTTCCAGCGCCTCGCCGCCCCGGACCTCCCCAACGATGATGCGGTCCGGACGCATTCGAAGACTCGCCCGGATCAGATCGCGCATGGAAATCTCCTGCGAACCATCCCGGTTCTCTACCCTTGTTTCCAGGCTGACAAGATTCGTTACATGGCGGATTTGAAGCTCTGCTGAATCTTCGATCGTAATGACGCGTTCCTCTTGGGGAATATATCCGGACATGGCGTTTAAGATCGTCGTTTTTCCCGATCCGGTTCCGCCGCTGATAAAAATATTGAGTCCCCGCTCGACCGCTTTCTGCAAAAATGCCGCTGCCTCCCGGCTGATACTTTTTGACTCAATCAGGCGTTCCATCGTGATCGGTTCCGGGAACTTCCGGATCGTTAAAATCGGCCCATTTAACGCCACCGGTGCCAGCACCACGTGGACACGAGAACCATCTTCCAGTCTCGCATCCGCAATCGGGGATGCCAGATTGACCGTCCGGTTGACACGGCTTACAATCTGCTGAATCAGATCCTCTAGCTGCCCTACCGAATCAAAGTGCTTTTCTAACTCTTCCACACGCCCCTGCCGCTCGACAAAAATGTGCTCCGCGCCATTTACCATGATCTCCGTGATCGTCGGATCATCGACCAGCTCCTGCAAAATATCCAGCCGTCTGAATGAATCAAACAGCTCTTTTCTCAAACAAAGCCGCTCTTTTAACGGCAGATACGCCCCTTCTGCCGCTTCCAGAATCGCCATGTCGATCAGGTCGCGCAGCTCCTCATCCTCCACCTGCATACGGCTCTCCATCTGCTCCATCAGACGCTGCCTCAAAACCATTTTCTGCTCCTGCATACTTCCCCCTGCCAGTTGTTTCTCTCACAACCGTTTACTCTTTAGAATGACTGGCAAAATCCCGCTCAATTTATCCCTGTCAAAAGACTTTGCCCCTTCTAATTTAACCCACAATGAACATTATCCGCCCACACTGCTTCCCCGCAGCAGCTGCCGGACATAATCACCCAGTTCTCCCCATAAGAGCTGGTCAATATAATCGCCCCGTCCAAAACTGCCGTGATACGGAAGCTTCAGGCGTTTAATACGTTCCCTTAGCATGCCATTTCCTGTCTGTGAAAAATACTGCTCCAGCTCCTTAAGCTTTGCCAAAGACACCGGATCTTCCCGGATCGGCATATAGATTACCCGGCACAGCTTCATTACCGAAAGCGCCGTCCTGCGCCCGCTTCCTATATCCACTACCAGCGTATCATACGCACTCTCCCCGGCAATTGCCCGTATAAGCCCCGCGATTGCCTCCTCTCCCGCCTGATCCAGATCCTCCGGATAGCGCACCGGCGGAATATAATCCAGCTCCCCCATCGTGTGGACAACGCTGCTCAAACGAAGCGAATTATAGCTTCCACCATTGTAAAAATACAACAGATCCGACAAATCACTCTTATATTCTTCTTTCATCAAAACCGACAGACCGGAAAATTCCTCCAGGTTCAGATACAGCACCCGCTCCTCCTGTGCCAAAAGTTTTCCCATTGTCAGGGCAAACGAGGTCTTTAAACACCGTCCAACCGGCGAATACACTCCCAAGACCTTCGCCAGCCCCCGTCCAGACACCTCCGGCAGATCCCCCGGGCTTTCCCCATACCAGGTCATCACGTCGCGCACAATCGCATCACTGGACTGGTATTTGTAGACACAGGGAACTGACGGACTAACCGGCTTTCCCCCATTATCCGATAAAAGAATAACCTTTTCCGCCCGGATGGACTCCTTTTCTTCCGCCGGAACATGCTCGCCCAACAACAGAAGCTTTACCGGATGTTCCGCCGCAAATGCCCGCAGCCGCTCGATCGAGCTGAACGCCACCACCTCAAACGGTATTTTTTCCTTCTGGTTAACTACCTCTGCAAACCGCGCCGCATAGACTGGATCCACGTCATACACAGCCAGAATATGCTTCATCGCACCGCCACCTCCCTAATCACAAGCCATTTTCCTTACAGATACCGAATCAGCTCCGCCCCAATCACTCCCAAAAACAGGCACGGTGCCAGACAAAAAGATGCCTCTTTTCCATCCCGCGCTTCCAGATAGTACGGCTCGACGCTTCCCCCAAGCGCAGACCGGTACAAATAAAACACAAGATATGTAAGCCGCTGCCTGGCAATCCCACGCCGGATAAGTAATACGAGCGACCATATTCCGGCAGCTGCCAGCCCGCACAGGAAAATCCGCCCGCCCTGCCGCAGCCCGGCGGCACCAAACAGGACGGCTGCCATTTTGATGTCCCCCGCACCTATCATGCGAAACAGATACAGAGGGAACAGGACAATCAGTAAACTCCCGATACGAATCAAATATCCACAAGTCTCGCCAATCCCCATCATAAGCGCCGCCCCATATCCCGGCAGCCGCCCGTCCCATCCGGCCGTATATCCCATCTTCATCCCCAGACCAAACCGAATCAAAAGAAACAACAGGCCGCCAAGCAGAAGCATCCCATTGGGAATACGGCGTTTTTTCAAATCCCAAAACGCACAGCCGCCAGTAAACAACAGCAGCAAAAAGATCAATCCATCCCCTCCTTCTCTTTCGCATACATGAAACAAACAATTTCTGCACAGTATGTCCTCTTTTCAAAACTCCTGCCGCAAACGATAGCTGCCAGTCCTGCGCCAGCTTTTACCGCCACCTTTTTCCATTCATTTCCTGTATGCACTTCAAACATTCCTGAAAAATTATCGAACATTTCTCTGAACTTAACTTTTAGAATCTTAATAATAGATCAACGGGAAATCCGGATTCCCGTGACAGATGGAAGAACCCATCCATGAATGTTCCTCCATTATGAACAGTTTTTGGTCAAAAGTCAATCCCAAAACACCCGAAATATGCGCCAAAAACATCTCAAAAACTTTGTGCATCTGAACCCATTATTTTAGCTAGACAATTTCGTTATTTGAAAATAATTGCCAAAATATCTCTTTATTTTTTATCTATAAATACCCATTCCAGCATTTTCCTTCCCATTGACTGACGAAACAAAAAATGGTAAAATACTATTAGTTTAAATTTTTAAACCATTATAGAAGGAGGAGCCGCGATGAAAAAAGGAATAGAACTCAGACAGCATTTTCATACCTGTATGCCTCTTTTTATCGCGCTGGGCGATGAAATACGGCTGACGATCATCGAAGCGCTGACGGACGAAGCCCTCACGGGGCGCACAAAAAACAACGATGTGAACAAAAATCAGCCTGATAAGAACAATGACCATCAAATCAGCCTGCCCGCCCAGTCCCGTCCGCATGGCTTAAACGTCCGGGAGATCACCGAACGGACCAGTCTGTCGCGCCCGGCAGTTTCCCACCATTTGAAGATCTTAAAGACAGCCGGGCTGATCGATGTCCACCGGGAGGGAACCTGCAATTACTATTATCTCTCAATCGAAGACAGCACTCGGAAACTGATGCAGCTCGGACATCTGCTGGAATCCGTGCTTTCCATGGACGCCTGAACCAGGATGCATATCTTTCCATTTTCTGAATATACTGATCGTTGTACCAATTTATAGGATTCAGAAAGAGAGCATCAAACCATGAAGCACAACCGCACCCACTGCTCCGGGATCACCAGCACGGACATTTTTTCCTCCCACCCTGACCCGGAGCTGCTGACAGAACTGCGACAGACCATGAGCACGATCAACACCGTTTTCAACCATTTTGAAGAGGTCGTCGATCCGACTCTGATTGACTGCTATATCTACGAACTGAAAGCCGCACACCTCCGGTATCAGTTCCTTTTACGACATATTAAACAACAGGAAAATACCATTTAACCGCCACAAGGAGGAACTTTCTCATGACAGCCTGGTACGACAAAGCCACCTTTTACCATATGTATCCTCTGGGAATGACCGGATCGCCGTTTGCCAATCCCTATCCCGTCTCCGATGGGGCAGCGGATGGCACAAACAGGGACGTTTCCGCCGATTCTCGCATGGACGAACTGATGCTGTGGATTCCCTATTTAGAGAGTCTGCATATTTCCGCAATCTATATTGGACCGCTGTTTGAATCATCCACGCACGGCTATGATACCCGCGATTTCCGGCTCATCGACCGGCGGCTGGGAACCAACGTCTCGTTCCGATCTTTCGTGGACTGCTGCCATGAGCATGGCATCCGCGTCGTCGTGGACGGTGTATTCAACCACACCGGTCGCGAATTTTTCGCTTTCCGCGACCTGCAGGCGCACCGTGACCAGTCCCCTTACGCCGGATGGTACAGGAACGTCAATTTCGGCTGGGGCAGCCCGCTCGGCGATTCCTTCGGCTACGAATCCTGGCACGGCATCTGGGAGCTTCCCTGCTTAAACCACGGAAACCCGGAAGTGCGGAACTATCTGCTTGACACGGTCCGTTTCTGGGTGCAGGAATTTAACATCGACGGTATCCGCCTCGACTGCGCGGGCGATCTTTCCTTTGAATTTATGCAGGAACTGCGCCGGCTGGCAAATGAAATCAAGCCGGAATTCTGGCTGATGGGCGAAGTCATCCACGGCGAATACGCCCGCTGGGTCAATCCGCAGATGCTTCATTCCGTCACCAACTACGAGATGCACAAAAGTATCTATTCCGCGCACAACGACCACAATTATTTCGAACTGGCACACAATGTCCGCCGCCTCGAAGCAGTGGGGCGGGATCTCTACACCTTTGTGGACAACCACGACGAAGACCGGATCGCAAGCAAACTGTTAAATCCGGCACATCTTGCGCCGCTTTACACGCTGCTGTTCACTCTTCCGGGCATTCCATCCATCTATTATGGAAGTGAATGGGGCATTCAGGGACGCCGCGGACACAACTCTGATACGGAACTCCGTCCGAGAATCCTGCCGCCGAGACCGCTTGCAGAAGAAATGCAGACCAGCAACGGACAAAACACAGGCGTCTGCACAGATGGCAACTGCCAGAGATTTTCGAGCGCCACAGGCACAAACATACACGCAGGCGCAAACACCTGCTGCCAGACCACTTCAAGCACCACAGACTCAAACACAGATACCAGCGCAGGCACCGTGACACCGCTTACACTTCTGATCCAGAAACTCGCCGCCATCCACGCCGCCGAACCGGCGCTTCACGGTGGGCGTTATCAGGAACTTCTGCTGACAAACCGGCAGTACGCATTTGCCAGACACGGTGACCACCAGGCGATCCTTACCGCTGCCAACAACGATGACAACGCCGCTTATTTACAAGTTCCACTTCCATTCCACACGACAGCGGAACAAGCTACGGATCTGATTACCGGAAAATCGTTTTTGATCGATAAGAATACAAACAAAATTCAGATAGAATTAGAGGGTAACAGCGCTGTTATTCTCGGAATCACGGAGGGGTAACCTTATGAAAAAAGCAGCTTCCACTACTAAACGAACCACATCGAAAAAACCAAAGACAGAGGGACTCGGCGTGATCGGCGAGCTTGACCGGTATCTCTTCGGAGAAGGCCGCCACTACCAGCTCTACCACAAGCTGGGCGCACACCCTTATACATATCGCGGACAGGACGGCTACTATTTCGCGGTCTGGGCGCCGCACGCAGCCGCCGTCAGCCTGGTCGGCGACTTCAACGCCTGGAATCCGGATGCAACCCCGATGAAGCCGGTCGCAGACAGCGGCATTTACGAGCTCTTCGTACCGGGACTTGGCGTGGGACAGCTCTACAAATTCGCCATCACCACGCACACGGGAACGATTTTATTTAAGGCAGATCCATATGCATTTTCGGCAGAATACCGTCCGGGAACCGCTTCCGTGACCGCCGATATCCGCGGCTTCAAATGGAACGATTCCAAATGGATGGAATCGCGCGCGGGCACCGATCCGGTCAAGGCGCCAATCTCTATCTACGAAGTTCACTTAGGATCCTGGAAAAAGAAAAACCGCCCGGAAAAGGACGGTTACTACACTTACATGGAAGCCGCGCATGAGCTGGCTGACTATGTCCTGGAAATGGGCTACACCCATGTAGAGCTCATGGGAATCGCCGAACATCCGTATGACGGCTCCTGGGGATATCAGGTAACCGGCTATTTTGCCCCGACCTCCCGCTACGGAACCCCGACGGAATTTATGTATTTCGTCAATTACTTACATAAAAAAGGCATCGGTGTCATCCTAGACTGGGTTCCGGCGCATTTTCCAAAGGATGCACATGGACTTGCCGATTTCGACGGACAGGCGCTCTATGAGTACGCCGACCCGCGCAAAGGCGAGCACCCGGACTGGGGTACCAAGGTCTTTGATTATGCCAAAAACGAGGTATCCAATTTTCTGATCGCCAACGCGCTCTACTGGCTCGATGAATACCACATCGACGGTCTGCGCGTGGACGCCGTCGCTTCCATGCTTTACTTAGACTATGGACGCCAGGACGGACAGTGGGTACCAAATAAATATGGCGACAACAAAAACCTCGAAGCCATCGAGTTTTTCAAACATTTAAACAGCGTGATCCGCGGCCGGAAGGACGGCGCCATCATCATTGCCGAGGAATCCACCGCCTGGCCGAACGTTACCAAGAACCCGGAGGAGGACGGTCTTGGATTTACCTTCAAATGGAATATGGGCTGGATGCATGACTTCCTCGAATACATGAAGCTCGACCCGTATTTCCGTAAATTTAACCACAACAAAATGACCTTCGGCATCACCTACTGCACCAGCGAAAACTTCATTCTGGTGCTCTCGCACGACGAGGTCGTCCACCTCAAATGCTCGATGATCAACAAAATGCCAGGCGAATACGAGGATAAATTTGCCAACCTGAAAGTCGGCTACACTTTCATGCTCGGACATCCGGGCAAGAAACTTCTCTTCATGGGACAGGATTTCGGTCAGTTCCATGAATGGGATGAAAAAGTCTCCCTCGACTGGTACCTTACGAAAGAGCCGTTCCATGCCGACCTCCAGAATTATGTGAAAGGGCTTTTGACGCTCTACCACAAATATCCGGCGCTCTACCGCCTGGACGAGGAGTATGACGGCTTCCAGTGGATCAACGCCAACGACGGAGACCGCAGTATTTTCAGCTTTATCCGCCGCGATGAAACACAGAAAAAGAATCTTCTCTTCATCTGCAACTTCACCCCGGTAGACCGCGACGATTACCGCGTCGGTGTTCCGAAACGCGGCACCTACACGCTGCTGCTTGACCAGGAACACGGCTACTACAAGCGCGGCGATAAGATCAGCCATTACCGCTCCATCAAGAGCGAATGTGACGGACAGCCATACTCCTTCGCGTACCCGCTTCCGGCGTATGGAACAGCGGTGTTCCGGTTCTCATAAAATAATGTTCCTATGAATTCAAAAAACCTGCCGCAGACAGACTGTTTATATGGGGGATACAGTCTGCCTGCGGCAGGTTTTATTTATACGGGTTCTGATTCGTGACCCAATCAATTTTATCCGCGGATCGCCGCTTCCAGCTGCTTCAGCGCTTTCTCCACCGTCGCCCGCGGGCATGCGATATTGATCCGCTCGAAGCCCTCACCGTCCGGTCCGAACATCGCACCGCTGTCCAGCCACAGATGTGCCTTGTCCACGATCAGATGTTCCAGCTCTTTTTCATTCAAATGAAGCGCCTTAAAATCCAGCCACAGAAGGTAGGTTCCCTCCGGCTCGATCAGACGGATTTCCGGCAGATGCTCTTCCAGATACGCCTTCACAAACTTCCGGTTCTCCTCCAGATACGCTTTTAGCTGTGCAAGCCACTCCGCTCCCTCTTCATACGCCGCCTGGCATGCTACCAGTCCCATCAGACCGACCTGGCTGTAGCCTGCCGCCGCGATCTCCTTTAAGAGTTTCTTCCGAAGCTCTGGGTTCGGCACAAAGATATTGGAAATCTGCAGTCCCGCCAGATTGAACGTCTTGGACGGTGCCGTGCAGATCAGGCAGTTCTGCTCAAACTCTGCACCCAGCTTCGCAAATACTGTGTGTGGATGTCCCTCGCGGGTAAAATCACTGTGGATCTCATCGCTGACCACGAGCACACCGTGACGCAGGCAAATCTCGCCGACCCGGCGCAGTTCTTCCTCGCTCCAGACACGTCCGACCGGGTTGTGCGGACTGCAAAGCAGGAACAATTTGACCTTATTTTCCACGATTTTCGTTTCCAGAGCGTCCAGATCCATCGTGTAATAGCCATCCGTGATTTTCAGCGGGCTGTTGACAATCTTACGCCCATTGTCCGTAATTACTTCCGAAAACGGATAGTACACCGGCTGCTGAAGCAGTACGCCGTCACCTTCCTTTGTATACGCCCGGACAGCCGCCGCCAGCGCGAATACAACGCCCGGTGTCTTCACCAGCCACTCCGGTTTCGTCTCCCAGCCAAAGCGCTCCCGGTACCAGTTCTGGACTGCCGCAAAATAGCCCTCTTTTCCATCACTGTAGCCGAAAATACCATGTTTTACTGTCTCTTCCAGCCGCTCTAAAATCGCCGGAGCCGTCTGAAAATCCATATCAGCCACCCAAAGCGGTAAAATATCCGCTGGTTTTCCTCGCTCGATGGCAAAATCATATTTTAAACAGTTGGTACCATGCCGGTCCACCACTTTGTCAAAATCGTATTTCATGCATTTTCCTCCCAATCCATCATTCCTGTCAATGAACGGTTTTCACTCTGGCATCCATGCCCATATCCCACTGCCTATGCAAAACCAATACCAAACATATCTATCCTCTTTTTACGCTAACGCCTGCTCCAGATCCGCAATCAGATCATCCACATTTTCAATACCGACAGACAGACGTAAAAATGTCTCCGTAATTCCAAGACGTTCCCGGATCTCAACCGGCACATCGCCGTGTGTCTGCAGCATCGGATAGGTAATCAGGGACTCCACGCCGCCCAGACTCTCCGCATAGGAAATAAGCTTCACGCGCTCCAGCACCTTTCTCGCCGTCTCCTCTGTATCAGTGCGGAACGAAATCATGCTGCCCGCGCCGCGGCTCTGTTTTTGGTTGATCTCATAACCCGGATGCTCCGGAAGTCCTACATAGTAGACATCCGTTACTTTTTTCTGCTCTTTCAGCCAGCTCGCGATCTTCATCGCATTCTCCTGCTGCCGTTCCACGCGCACTGACAGAGTCTTGATGCCGCGCAGGACTAAGAAAGAATCAAACGGAGAAAGTCCGCTTCCGATCGTCTTGAACAGATACCGGATCTGCTCTGCCAGCGCCTTGATCGGCGTACATAAAAATCCAGCCAGCGTATCATTGTGACCGCCTAAAAACTTCGTGCCGCTGTGGACAACCAGATCCGCGCCCTGCGCGATCGGATTCTGCAGATACGGGGACAGGAAAGTATTGTCCACGATCAGAAGCAGTCCGTGCTTCGTCGCCAGACGGCTCATTTCCGCCAGATCGGTCACCTGCATCGTCGGGTTGCTCGGTGTCTCGATGTAGAGTGCCTTCGTCTGATCCGTGATCGCCTTCTCAACCGCCTCCACATCGGCTGTATTTATATAGGAAAATGAAAAACCGCGCTTCTTTTCCAGTGCCTCAAAAATACGGACGGAACCACCATACAGATCCTCGGTACATACAAAATGGCTGCCACTGTCAAACAGCTCCATCATCAGCGAGATCGCCGCCATACCGGATGTGCAGGCAACGGTATCAACCGCTCCCTCCAGCGCCGAAACAGTCTTTTCCAGCTCGTCTCTGGTCGGGTTGCTCTCACGCGTATAATTATGACCGGTCGATTCCCCAATACCCGGGTGGGCAAAAGTCGCCGTCTGGTAAATCGGTACTGAAACAGCGCCAAAAGAATGGTTTTTAGAAGTTTCCGGATCTCCGCAAATACAAGTTGTCTCTATCTGATAAGCCACGATGTCATCCTCCTGTGTCTATTTGCTATATCAGCAAATTTGTTTTTTATATATTTTTCTTATTTCATATTATTTTAATTGGTTTATCAGTGATTGTAATGCGGAATTCCTACTTTGTCAATAGGAATTCCATGCAGTCTGCCATTTTCCCGGGCGTTTTCCTTCCTCAGCGCAAAAACCTATCAAGGTACATTTTTTGTTTTTTCACAGAACGCACCTTCCAAACAATTCAAGTCGAACGTCCGTGAGACTTGGCGCGTGATTCTGGTCAGCGAAGCTGACATATTCTTTACAGAATCACTGCGCATCCTCGCGGAGCGTTTATCTCAGTCGGAGAATGGACTCCCACTGAGACAAATTTGCTATTACTCACCACCTGAAGAGGTGGAAGTCTTCTCGACTGAGATAAACCTCGCTGCCGTCTCCCCCAGCTTCATACTGTTGGAACCCTTGAACAGGACTGCATCTCCCTCACCGATCTGTGCATCCAGCCAGTCAAGCATATCTTCTTTTTCGTCCTCTTCAAACGAAACGACATGCAGATCCGGTTTGACTTTCTTTGCTCCCTCGGCGATCGCCTGCGCCAGTTCGCCATATACAACCAGGATATCGACCGGTTTTTCCGCCAGAAACGCACCAACTTCACGGTGGAACTGAATCGTATTCTCTCCCAGTTCCTTCATATCCGCCAGAACCGCAATTCTGCGTCCTGCCGGCAGGGAAGAAAGCACACCTATCGCCGCTTTCATCGAATCCGGGCTTGCATTGTAGGTATCGTCCACGATCGTATAACCATTTTTATGATAAATTTGCTGACGGTTCTTGAACCCGCCAAATTCAAGCAGCTTTTCCGCTGCATCGGCAAGCGGCACACCGTAGGCATCCGCAACCGCCAGGGCAGCCAGCGCATTCATGACATTGTGCTCGCCCATAACAGTCAGCTTCACCGGGACGCGCACCTCGCCGTGTACCATCGTAAAGGACGGAAATCCATCCGGATATGAAAGATCCTCGGCGCGGTAGTCGTTATCTGCTCCAAGTCCATAACGGACGGTATGGCAGCCTGCTTTTGCATGCACGGTGGAAAGCATATCATTATCTCCATTTACAAACAGGATTCCGCCTGCCTTCATAGCGTCCTGGATATGCAGCTTTTCTTTTAAGATATTCTCGCGGGAGCCCAGATTCTCAATATGCGTCACACCGATATTCGTCATGACTGCCGAATCCACCGCCGCAATCTCCGCAATCACCGCCATCTCGCCCGGCTCACTCATTCCCAGTTCCAGCACGCCGATCTCATCATTCTCAGAAATCTCCGAGATCGTGAGTGGCACACCGATCTGGCTGTTGTGGTTTGCCGGTGTCTTGAATGTCTTATATTTCGCTGAAAGCGCCGCCGCCACCATTTCGCGCGTCGTCGTCTTTCCCACGCTGCCGGTGATACCAACTAATGGGATAGAAAGGCGTGCCCGCAGGCAGCGTCCGATCGTCTGCAATGCCAGTTTCGTATCTTTCACCTGGATCAGTGCGCCGTGAAAGCCCTCCGGTGCCGCCTCATGCTCCGAAGTCAGTGCGGCTGCCGCCCCATTGTCCATCGCCTGAACCAGGAAACGATGCGCGTCTGATTTCTCCCCGATCAGCGGAACAAACAGATCCGCCCCGCGCATACTCCGGGAATCAATGCTGATGTGTTTTAACTCTGTATCTGCATCTCCGCAGAGCAGTGTTCCCGACACTGCTTCCACGATATGTCTGACTGTAATATGGTCCATATTTTGCCTCCAAATTGATTACATATGCAGCTTCTTCACCGTCTCCTGCACTACTTCCCGGTCAAGGAAATGATAGCGCACGCCCTCGATCTCCTGATAATCCTCATGCCCTTTTCCGATGATCGCGATGATATCGCCATCTTCCGCATGGGACAAGCTGTACTCAATCGCTTCGCGGCGATCCGGGATTTCAACGTATTTGCCGTCGGTTTTTGCAAGTCCGACCTTGATATCTGCCAGAATATCTTCCACTTTCTCAAAGCGGGAATTATCCGCCGTGATGATCGACAGATCTGCCAGCTTTCCGCCAATCTCTCCCATCGAGTACCGGCGATCGCGCGCCCGGTTGCCGCCGCATCCGAAGACGCAGACGAGACGCTTCGGCTTGTAGTCGCGCAGCGTCAGAAGAAGACTTTCCATGCTGACCGCATTGTGGGCGTAGTCAACGATCACGGTGCACTTTGCTGATTTATATACAATCTCCATCCGTCCATCGACCTGGATATGTTCCAGCGCATGGCAGACTTTCTCCTTCGGCAGGTCAAAGAAGCTGCACACGCCCGCTGCCGCCAGCGCATTGTCCACGTTAAATTTGCCCGGAATGCCGACACGCAGATCGCTCTCATATCGTCCATGCGTCTGAAATTCGACGCCCACGAAATCATGTTCTCGTACATAGTGAATGTCATCCGCTGTAAAATCAGCCGCCTGTTCCAATGAAAAGGTCAGGATCTCTGCTGTCGCCCCTTCTACGATCGCATCAAAGTGCGGATCATCGCGGTTGACGAGCGCTGTCCGGCAGTTTTTCAAAAGCTGCTTTTTGTAGTAAAGATATTCTTCAAAACTTGCATGTTCATTCGGGCCAATATGGTCATTGGAAATATTCAGGAAAATTCCATAATCAAAGAAAAGTCCGTCTACCCGGTGCATCAGGTAGCTTTGGGAAGAAACCTCCATCACGATGTAACGGCAGCCCGCTTCCACCATTTTTGCAAAATATTCTTGTAAAATGTAGGATTCCGGCGTCGTATTTTTGGTCGGATAATGATTCTCACCGATCACAGCGC